>Ga0115005_10000167_pt1 | contig 48347 bp, 44 predicted proteins | sample ArcOceMetagenome_FD_87163 | JGI IMG/M metagenome (GOLD analysis project Ga0115005, IMG submission 87163) | Marine eukaryotic phytoplankton communities from Arctic Ocean - Arctic Ocean - Greenland ARC118M Metagenome | ecosystem: Environmental > Aquatic > Marine > Oceanic | place: Arctic Ocean... | reverse complement strand
CTAGCTGAATAAGTGCAACAAGGATAATTACCACATAAACATCAACCATCGACCATCGACCGACAAACTCAGCTAACCGATAAAGTTTTACTCGCTCTGAAGAAAAACGACTATGCTGATGATGAACACTGTAATTTAACCATGCAAGAACGAGCATTTTTGCCATAGGTACAGCAACACTCGCGATAAAAATAACAGCTGCAATAGGGTATGAGCCCATTCCCCATAATAAAATAACGCCTCCTAAAATAGTACTTGGTTCATCTTGCCCTAAAAACCGAGTATTCATGATAGGTAAAATATTAGCAGGAATATAAAATACGATAGATGTTATCAACAAGGCCCAGGTTTTCTGAACACTTACTTTCTTTTTTAAAGCTAAGTTTAAGTGATTTTTTTGCGTTATTTTTTTGTGCTCTATGGCTTCAATATTTTGTTTTAGCGTGGTCGGATTTAATTCGCTTAAATTGAGTTGTTGTTGTATTTGATGTTTATCCAAGTGCAGCACTGCAGCTGTCATCGCTAAGGAAAATAATATGTAAGCATAAAATGACGGACCCAGACTAATATCAGCCAGTGAAATAATTTTAATTAAACTCACTAATACGCCAACAACAAATATCTCAACCATGCTCCAAGGTAATAATTGATAGATGAGTTTTAGCAGGTAATGACCACCTCGAGGATAAATTCCTTTACGCAATGGAATGGTTAGATAAATCAATGAAAACAATATCAGTGCTGGTATGACAAATATTGTCAATACTTCAAGTACGGCTAAAACGTGATAATTATTGTTGTTCAAAATAGTTAGACTTGCCAGAATATCAATTTTTCGTTCGATGCCATTAGAGCGAAATGACAGGAATTCAAAAGGTAATGACAATAATAAGAAACAAATAGCAGAAATTGAATAAGCAATAATTCTATCAAGGGCGTTATGATGTTTAGCGGTTAATACTAGTCCACAGCGAGGGCAAAGTGCTTTTTGCCTATCGTTCAATAGTGAAATATCAACCGATAAAGCACACTCATGACATTCTACAATATTGCTAGACCGTTTATTCAAAGTGTACTCATTCGTTATATAGATGCATAAACTATACAAAATAAGATATTAGATAGATAGTGACGATTAATAATACATTTTTATAAGTACGTTACGGCGTATAGAATTTTTATTATGGAACGCGGCAACGCCAACGTGAAATTTACTTTAAGGTTCATATGTATTTACCGAAGTTTTTTCAACGGGCTAATAAGTGGTAACCAATTGTTAGGTGTAGTTTATTTTTACTCATTTTAACAGTTATACCATAACTGACTGTTACACTTATATTTAATAAGCACACATTGTATTTACTTGACTATTGTGTCAGGATCTGGCGTTGATTATTAAACCCGTTATTCAAGAAATATATTTGAAATCTTTTAGAAGAGTATCGTTATGTCCCTGTTAGAAATCTTTGGTTATATTGCTAGTGTGCTAATCGCCTTGTCGTTAATGATGTCTAATATCAAGCAATTGCGTTGGATAAATTTATTTGGTGCTGCCGCTTTCAGTGTTTATGGTTATTTTATTGATGCTTATCCTGTTTTTATTCTAAACGGTTGGATTGCTTTAGTAGATATTTATTATTTAATTCGTATTTATCAGGAAAAAGATCAATTTGATTTAATTAAGTTACGGTCAGTTGAATCACCACTGTTTAACTTATTAAAGCAGAGTTATGGAAAAGATATTATTGAGTTACATAAAGGGTTTGAATGGTCACAGCTAGACGATTCCTCAGTGTTCCTATTATTTAGAAATATGAAGCCTGTAGGATTCTTTGCGTGTAGGGAATTGAATGAAGTCGATAAAGTTGAAGTCTTACTTGATTATATTATCCCTGAAGATCGGGATTTTAAAGCAGCGAAATTTATGTTTTCGAGTGAAAATAATCAGCTTAAGCAAGAAGGTATTAATCATTTAGTTGTAAAGCCGAATGGTAAAAATCATGAAATTTATTTATCAAGAGTTGGTTTTACAAAAAAAGAAAATGACTTTGAATTGATCTTATAACAACATGAAAATATTCTGTTAACTGCATATTTACTTATGAGCTTGTTCATTTATTCTACCGAGGATAATGTGAAGAGAGTATGTAAATTTATAGTATGCTATTTTATAATATTTGACATGAAAGGCGTTTTAAATTGTACCAATTATACTATTACCCACTCAATGCCAGTATGGCACCACATTTCATTCTCGAAGCATTAAACATTGATTTCGAATTAATATTGGTTGACCGACAAACTAACGCGCATAAGTCAAATGAATATTTAGCGTTAAACCCTTCTGGGAGAATACCTACTTTAATTGATGAACAACTTGTTCTTTTTGAAAGCGCAGCTATTTGTATTCATCTTGCTGAATCAAACCCATCAGCAAGATTTATCCCCAATATTGGTTCTAAAAACAGAGCGAAATTCTTTCAATGGATGATGTATTTAACGAATACCGTTCAAGCTGAATTCATGTTTTATTTTTACCCTAATAGACATACAAATAGTTCAAATGCATTAGCTAATATGAATCTTATCCAGGAAGAGAGAATCACTAATATGTTTGGCTTGTTAGATAATGAACTCAGACATAAAGTGTTCTTAATTGGCAATATAATTACAGCATGTGATTTTTTCTTATTCATGTTGGCTATCTGGGCTAATGAATTTAAAAAACCTCCTTTGGCATTTACGCATTTATCTAAATATCTGTGCAATCTGGCAAAAAATGACGCCATTATTAATGTGTGTAAAAAAGAGAATGTAAACATAGATAATTATCAATAAGGTACTGATAAATATTAAATAATATATCTTTGGAGTTAAAGGTATCACTTAATAAAAATCGTTATAATAGTGTTTAATAGATCCTAATGTCTATTTAATACGTACATAAATAAAAAATATAGGTTTTATTTATGTTGATTAATATTATTGGTTTTAATCTTTCTTGGCTTGGTCTAGTTTACTGGGGCAATAACTTTATTCCATTTGCGTTATTACTCCTTGTTGCCCATCTTTTTTTTCAATCGAAAACCCCTAAAGAGCTAATTTTAATACTGTTAATAACAGTTGTTGGTGTAATTGTTGATTCATCGTTACAGCAGTTATCTGTTTTTATCTTTAAAGAGCCTTCACATATTCCTTTTTGGTTGATAATGCTGTGGGCGTCTTTTGCTGCTACAATTTGTCATAGTCTACGTTTCTTAGCTTCATCAAAAGTTCTTCAATTTTTCTTAGGGGGCTTAATTTCACCATTAAGTTATATTGCTGGACATAAATTCATGGTTGTTGAATTTGGGTACTCATTGCCTATTACTTATTTAATATTAGCAACGTTATGGGGTTGTTTGTTTATGCTTTTTTATTATGTAAAGTCTAAAATTATTAAAGTAGATACTAATCATGTTTAAGGTTATTGCTTATTTATCACTTATTGGCTTTTCGCAAATGGTTATATCTCTTCACGTTATGGCTAATGAGCAAAAACCATCGAATACACTAGATAACGTTGTTAAAAGTCACGCTTACATTCAAGTGGGGGAAACAACGTTTTCTATTTTATTTTGGGATCTTTACAAAAGTAAGTTGCAAACAACTTCAGGGAAATATCCCCTTGAAAACGATAGTGAAAAACTCTTGTATCACATTAATTATCTTACTGATATTTCACGTGAAGATTTACTTATGCGGACCGTTGAGCAATGGCAACATCTTGGAATTGACACCGAAAGGTACCAAACCTATTTATCCGTACTCGAGAAAATTTGGCCTGACATTGAAGACGGAGATACGTTGTCTTTACATGTCAACAATACCAGGAGTGTCTTTTATTTTAATAACAACTTTATTGGGGAGATTGAACAGTCTGAATTCAGTCAGCTCTTTCTTGATATTTGGTTGTCGGAAAATACCAGTGAACCTCAATTACGACTTGAATTATTAGGAGTTAATAACAATGAATAAATATATGAAAAGTTTGGCTTTTGTTATCACATGCTTTTTTATTGCTAGCTGTTCAGTTGAGTTAGACGATTACAAAGTACAAAAAAAGTCTTTTGATCTCAAAAGTTACTTTGAAGGTCGAGTGATTGCCTGGGGAGTAATACAAGATTATTCAAACGAGGTTAAAAGACGTTTTTGTGTTGAAATTGATGGTAACTGGGAAGATGAAAAAGGCGTATTAGCAGAAAAATTTTTTTTTAATGATGGTGAGATAAGCTATAGAAACTGGCAATTAACTCAATTACCTGACGGGAGTTATATAGGAACTGCAGAAGATGTTGTCGGAACAGCTATAGGCAAACATCAAGGTTTTGCCTTTCAGTTACAATATGAACTGTCATTGGATATTGACGGGGATATTACTCAAGTCACCATGGATGATTGGATGTTTCAATTAGACGAAAATAAAGTCATGAATAAAACATCCATGTCGAAGTTTGGTATTAAAGTTGCTGAAATCACCTTGTTTTTTGATAAAAAAATAAAAGATTCCAGCTGTAAAGCTAGTTAAGTTACTTTAAAAGATCGTCGAAAGCGTTTGCTAACTCGGCATATTTATACTCAAAACCACTGGTTAATAATGCTTGAGGAACTACATTTTGTCCGAACAATAGTAGGTCAGCCATTTCGCCGAACATTAATTTAAGAAGTGCAGGTGGTGTGTTAAATAAGCATGGACGATGTAGTTCAGTCGACAATTTTTTTGAAAAAACCTCGTTTGTCACGGCATTAGGGGAGGTTATATTAATTGGACCGTTTAACGTTTTTATATCAATAATATGTAATATGGCCGAAATCATGTCTTGTAAATGGATCCAAGACATATACTGATCACCTTTACCCACTTTTCCACCGAGACCTAGTTTAAAAGGTAATAGCATTTTAGCCAAGGCACCTGATTTACGGTCTAAGACGATACCTGTTCGTAATATTGCTACTCTTGTATATTTTGAAGAAGCCTCGAGTGCTATTTGTTCCCATTTCGAACAAACTTCATGAGTAAACTCTTTGTGATAATTAGAAAAACTCTCATCTATTGGTTTATTTCCCTGCCTTCCATAAATACCTATGGCACTTCCTGAGATAAACAAGCTCGGTGGTTTTTTGGCAATAGAAATTAAATGGGACAATTTTTCAGTAATATCCCATCTACTTTCACATATTCTGTGTTTTTGATTATGTGACCAACGCCTTTCTGCAATTGGCTCTCCAGCGAGATTAATAACGGTATCGATGTTCTCTAAGTGTGAAGGTAAAAGTGAATCAATACATTTAATTTCATTATTGAATAATGATGATGCTTTATCTATATCTCTTGTAAATACGGTAATCGTGTTGTTTGTCGTATTAAGAGAATTGACGAGTGCCTTACCAATAAGGCCAGTACCACCAGTAATTAGATAATTCATAAGTAATTCCTAATAATTTGAGTAACTTCAATTATACGAATTATTCATTCTTTAAGATCAGAAAAAAAATTATAAATGTTTTTTAAATTTTTTATGATCTTAGTTGTAATACCTGTCGTAAATCTCTTGGTAATTAACTTAAAATGAATGAGGTAAGACAAGTGAAATATTTCAAAACGTTAAGTGTAACCTTAATAGGTATTATGTTCCTCCAAGCTTGTAATGATTTAGAGCCTAAAGTCGAACCTGAAGTCGTAATAGACGACGTTCCAATTACAATAGTTGATGCAGCAGTGAGTAACGGTAACTTTACCACTCTTGTTGCCGCACTTCAGGCAACAGGCTTAGACGCAACTCTGTCAGACGTCAGCAACTCTTTTACTGTTTTTGCTCCTACAGACGATGCTTTTGCACTATTAGGAGATGAAACAATTAATGCCTTACTTGCTGATACCGATACATTGTCAGATATACTCACTTATCATGTTATTAGTGGTGAAGTAGATGCAATGACTGCAATAGGATTAGCAGGTACTACAGTGGCTACGGTAAATGGAAAATTTATTGGATTATCTTTGTCCGGTGACGACTTACTGGTTAATACTGTAACAGTTACAGCAACTGACATACAAACTGATAATGGTATTATTCACGTGATTGACGCCGTTTTAATTCCCCCTGCCAATATGGTTGAAGCAACCGGTAATATTGTTGAGGTTGCAGTAGCAGATGGTAATTTTACTACTTTGGTGGCTGCCCTACAAGCCGCAGAATTAGATGCAGTATTAGCTGATGAAAGTTCAACATTTACGGTTTTTGCACCTACAGATGAAGCATTTGCATTAATTGGTGAAGAAACTATCAATACACTTCTTGCCAACACTGATGTACTTACAAGTATATTATTACAACATGTTATTCCTGAAATAGCGGTTGATTCTGTTACAGCGTATTCATTAAATGGAGCTATGGTTACTACAGCTTCATCAGCCGAAATTGCATTAAATATTAACACAACCACAGATATGCTGACTTATGGTGGTGCTAATATTATTATAAAAGATATCTACACAACCAACGGAATTATTCATGTGATTGATGCTGTTATTGTTGGTGACGTTGAAATACCAGCACCAGCAATGAGCTTAGTCGATGTAGCGAGTGCAAATGGCAGCTTTTCAACACTGGTTAGTGCATTACAGTCAACAGGTTTAGATACAGTTTTAGCCAATTTAGACAATGACTATACGGTTTTTGCACCCACCGATGATGCTTTTGCAAAATTACCTGCAGACACACTGGAAAACTTAACAACAGAACAATTGACTAATATATTGTTGTATCATGTTTTACCTGGAAAAGTAATGTCTGATGGCGCAATAACATTAGCTCAATCTTCATCCAATATAACAGAGACGGCTAACGGTGGAGATATTGCGCTGTCATTTTCAAATTCAACACTTTTTGTTAATGGCGCTAAAGTAAGTACTGCTGATGTTATGGCAGATAACGGCGTCATCCATGTCATCAACAACGTTATTATGCCTGTAGCAGAAATGGGCACACCTACTGACTCTATAGTTGATGTTGCAGTTGCTGACCCTGATAATTTTTCAACATTAGTTACAGCACTTACCGCCGCTGGCTTAGTAGATACTCTTGCTGATGAAACTAAGGAATTTACAGTATTTGCTCCCACCAACGCAGCATTCGATAATATTGACAGTGACGCCTTAGACGCGCTATTAGCAGACACAGACGCTTTAACAGCTGTTTTATTAACACATGTAGTGGGTGATGCAACGTTAACGTCTTTAGATGCTTTTGCAGCTAATGGTAAAACCTTAACCACATTATCGACTTCGACAGTCGATGTAGGTATTGATGAGACAACAGGACTGCTAATCATTGGAGGAGCTAATGTTGTGATATCTGATATTTATACGACAAACGGTATTATCCATGTTATCGATACTGTGATAATCGACGAATAAAATTACCCTTGTGCATTTTTATTATAAATGCATGTTTTTTGCCCCCTAACTGGGGGCCATTTTTTATTTTGATCCAATAATTCTTACAAAATTACGTATATACAAATATTATTATAGAAGTAATGTGCATATGAAAAAAAATAACATAAACTTACCAATTTTTCCTTTATCAGTATTCCTTTTACCTGAGGGTATGACAAAATTAAGAATATTTGAACCACGTTATTTAAAAATGGTTAGCATTGCGCTGAAAGGACAAGGTTTCATTATATGGGCAAGTGAAGATGATAGGACACTATCAAATACTTCTTGGGGCAGCTGGGTTGAGGTTATTAATTTTGATCAAGGAAGCGATGGTGTATTAGAGATTGATGTTAAATGCATATCATTAGTCGCTATAAAATCACTTGAAACCGATAGTGACAATCTGCTTTTTGGAGACGTTACTAAGATAGTACATTGGTCTCAGACTAAAATTGACATTTCACTCAACGAGCTTTCAAAATGTTTAGATGATGTTTTTGCTAATAATACCGATTTAAATGATTTATATCTGAAGAAGGAAACTGACAGTGCAGGATGGGTAATAGCAAGGTGGCTAGAATTATTACCCGTGAATTTAAATATTAAAGCGAGTTTTGTTGTTGAGCATAATTTTGATGAAGCCAAAGATTTTGTGCAGTCAGTCATAGACAGATAAAAAATTAATATATTTAAACTATTAGTGATCTTAATTAAATCATCATTCGTATAACATCGCCATGTAAAAATAATAAACGGTGATGAAAGCGATGCATACTCACTTGCTAAGTAAAGTTACAAATGTTAAACCTAATAACATGTCAAATAAAATAAATCATCCTCAACTTTGTCAGTGGCTTAACGATGTTGCAAATACCAGAGATAAAAAAGCATTCACTGATTTGTTTCAATTCTTTGCTCCCAAAATTCAACGAATTGCCAGAGGAAAATTTCCCAACGAAGCACAAGCCTGTGAAGTGGTCCAAGAAACCATGAGTAATGTTTGGCGTAAAGCCCATCTTTTTGACAAAGATAAAGGTGCTGCAACTACTTGGGTTTACACCGTTATGAGAAATGTCACCTTTGATTTGTTACGTAAGATAAAAGGGAATAAAGAAGATAATCTCAGTGATGACATTTGGCCTTTGACAGAAAACTTAGTCAGTAATCAAGAAGCATTTGATGATCATCTAGAAAACAAAGAACTTTTATCGGTAATTGAAAAGTTACCTGTGGGCCAACAGCAAGTTGTTAAAGGCTTCTACTTCATGGAGATGTCTCAAGAGCAACTTGCTGACCATTTAAATTTACCCCTTGGTACAATAAAATCTCGTTTACGTTTAGCGTTAGCCAAACTTAAAGTGCAGTTAGGAGAAAACAATGATTAAACATCACCCTAAATATGAATTAATACAATCGTTCGTTAATGGTGACTTACCAGCATCCTTGTCTGCTGCTATTTCTATACATGCGGATATGTGCCCAGCATGCCAAAGACACATATCACTGCTAACTGATCAAGTTGCCGAATTAAGTTTTGAAGCATTATCTTTAACGACTGCAGATGACAACCTCGTTAATGAGAGTATTTTAAATATGGATTTTGAAGAAATGATCGCAGGTATAACTCAATCTAATGAAATTGATGTTAAACAAGTCATTGAAGTAAAAACAGTAAATTTTAAAAGTAAGCCATACAATTTACCTACTGCGCTAAATAATATCAATTTAGGTAATGTTGCACAAATTGGAAAATTAGCAAGAACGCGTTTACAACTTACTGAGAATGAAATTCATACTAATCTTTTGCACATGGAACCGGGAGGATCAGTGCCTGAACATACGCACAAAGGTTTCGAGTTAACGCTTTTATTGGAAGGTTCCTTTCATGATAACAGTGGTGTATATGTGAAAGGTGACTTTATTATGCGTGATGGTAATCATATACATCAGCCCATTTCTGATAGTGGTTGCCTTTGTTATACGGTTGCTAATGACGCAATGCACTTTACACAAGGTATAAATAAATTGCTTAATCCTATCGGTTCGTTTATATATTAGTTAATGTTTTGAAATATTAGGGAAATAATGTGATTCATTCTGTTCATAAAGATGACTTACTCATTGGTATTAGTGCCTGTTTAATTGGTGAAAAAGTGCGTTTTGACGCAAGTAACAAACCTTCAACTTTTTGCATAAAAGAATTTAGTAACCACGTAACTTACAAACCTTTTTGCCCTGAAGTAGCGATAGGGTTACCAATACCAAGGCCTACCATACGTCAAATTAAAAAAGATGATGTTATTCACGTATCACGTCCTGATGGCAGTGGCGATGTTACAGAAGCGTTAACGCTTTATGGGCAAAAAGTAGCTAAGGCGACTAAAAATTTAAGCGGCTATATTTTTTGTGCAAAAAGCCCAACTTGTGGCATGGAAAGAGTTAAAGTATATAACCCAGAGGGTCACGCGTTACCTTCTAATGGCATTGGCGCATTTGCTAAAGTGATCATGGAAACCAATCCACTACTGCCATGCGAAGAAAATGGTCGTCTCAATGACATGGTACTTCGTGAAAATTTTGTTGCCCGAGTATTTGCATACAAGCATTGGCAAACATTAGTAGAATCTGGCTTAACAAAACACAAATTAACTACCTTTCATAGCCAGTATAAGTACACGGTAATGAGCCATGATTTAATTGCTTATAAAAGTCTTGGTCGTTTATTAGCAAGAGCAGATATGGCACTTGAAATAATGGCTGATGAGTATATTTTAGGATTAATGACCGCACTTAAAATAAAGGCGACACGTAAAAAACATGCCAACACATTAGCACATATGCAAGGTTATTTTTCCAAGCATTTAAAAGCAAATGAGCGACAGGAACTGTGTAATCAAATAGATGCCTATCGTATAGGGCTTGTACCTCTAGTTGTTCCTTTAACATTGATTAAACATTATTTATTGCAATATCCTAAAGATTATTTGTCAAAACAATCTTACTTGTCACCTTACCCTGACGAATTGAGATTAAGATACTCATACTAGTCAACTTTTTGTAACTCATAGAGGAATAATACTTGTTACTTTGGTTCCGAAATGACTTGAGAAGTCATGATAATCCAGCATTACAGTATTTTATCGAAAACAATACTTGTAACCTCTCGCTCAACGCTATCTTTTTTATATCAGAACAACAATGGCAGCTACATAATTGGTCTGCTATTAAAATAGATTTTATTAAACGTCATGCTTTATCCCTTTGTGAAGAGCTTACAACCTTAAATATTAAATTGGATTTGGTGGTAGCCGCTACTTATGAGGATCAAATTACTTATTTAAAAGATGTTTGTGATAAAAATAATATCAATGAAATTATTGCCAATAGTGAGCTCGAATTCAATGAACAAGAACGTGATAAAGCGATACAACAACACGGTATAAAATTAACCTTATTTGAAGCTGACGTTATTGTCCCTAAAGGTAAAGTGCGCAATTTATCAAATGAAATGTATAAGGTTTTCACTCCTTTTAAACGTGCTTGGCTAAAATATGTAAAACAGCATGGTTTTGATTATTTAGGTAAAATACACACGGATACTCAATTATCCTCAGTATTAAAGAGTAATACTGAGGAAAGTCTTTCTTCAAGTTGGCCATTAGTGCATGAGATTGAAAATCATGTTTTGCCTTCATTTTTTGATGAAAAAATATCCTATTATCATAGTCAAAGAGATATTCCATCTGTGAAGGGGACATCTGGTTTATCACCGTATTTAGCTGCTGGTGTTATTAGTCCTCGTTATATATTAAGAAGCTTAATTAATGCTCATCCCGATATTCTGATAGCTTCAGACAGCGAAGAATTTTCATGGTTGAATGAAATTATATGGCGTGAGTTTTATAGAAACTTAATGTTCCATGAACAAAGACTTTCTAAAAACCAATGTTTTAAAAAGCAGTATCAATCGATTAACTGGCACAATGATAAAACATTATTTGACCGTTGGTGTGAGGGTAAAACAGGATATCCATTGGTTGATGCTGCAATGAGACAGTTAAATCAAACAGGCTGGATGCATAACAGACTTCGTATGGTTGTCGCGAGTTTCTTGACTAAACATCTATTAATTGATTGGCGTTGGGGAGAAAAATATTTTATGACCCAACTTATCGACGGTGATTTAGCTTCTAATAATGGTGGTTGGCAATGGGCTGCTAGTACAGGTTGTGATTCACAACCTTATTTTAGAATCTTTAACCCGATAAGACAAAGTGAGCGTTTTGATCCAAATGGTCATTTCATCCGTAAGTATTTACCGGAATTGGAAAGTATTCCTGATAAAAGTATTCACTTTCCTCATGTTTTTATTGAAAAAAACAAGCTCAATACGTATTGGCCACCTGTAGTTGACCATAAAGAAGCTAGGTTAAAAGCACTAGCATTTTATAAAGTCTAAAGTTTAATGCCTAATGTATTGGTTTATTAAAATTTAATTTACTCTTACTGATGTAAGCGTATCTAATACTATTACGGTGATGCAAATGGAAAATACTTTCTCTCAACATAGGTTAACCGAACGGCCATTATGGCTAATTAACTTCCAAAAAACTTATCAAACACTTTCAACGGATAACCTAGAACTTTTATCAACGATTTATCATCAAGATGTCATTTTTATTGATCCTATACATGAGTTAAAAGGCTTTGATAAGTTATTTGAATACTTTAAAAACTTGTATGAAAATTTAAACTTTTGTGAATTTGTTATTAATAATGTCATTGCACAAGAAGATCAAGCGGCTATCTATTGGACTATGTCTTACCAACATCCCAAATTAAACAAAGGTAATGTCGTTATTGTTATGGGTAGTTCTCATATTAAAGGCTATGAAGATAAAGTTATTTATCACCGTGATTATCTCGACCTTGGATCAATGCTTTATGAACAAATTCCCCTTTTTGGTAAATTAATAAAATTCATTAAGAAAAAGGCAGCATACTAATGATTTCTCATACTGTTCTAATAACAGGTGCTACTTCAGGTATCGGCCTTGCTTTATACCAAAAGTATGTCGCTGAAGGATTTAACGTTATTGCTTGTGGGCGCGATAAAAGTAAATTAGATAACCTCTGTGCTAAAGCATTCAAAACTGTGGTGTTTGATATGACGCAACCTGCTCAAGTAGAGTCTGTATCTGTTGATATTGAAAATATCGATATACTCATTTTAAATGCGGGTGATTGCCGTTATATTGATGATGCAAAGCATTTCGATGGTAAACTTTTTAGTGAGATTATATCAACAAATCTCACCTCTTTAGGCGGGCTCTTACAGTTTTTCTTACCTTTGGTTAATAAAGGTGGTCAGGTTGTATTTGTCAGTTCAAGCGCAACAATAATACCTTTCCCAAAAAGTGAAGCTTACGGTGCTTCAAAGGCGGGGATGGACTATTTAGCTAATAGCTTACGACTTGATCTCGTTTGTGAAGACATTGGCGTAACTCTGGTACATCCAGGTTTTATTAAAACGCCATTAACCGATAAAAACACTTTTCAAATGCCATTTTTACTCTCTAGTGAAGAAGCGGCTTCGCGTATTTATAAGGGGGTTAACCGACGTTCAAAATATTTACACTTTCCAAAAAGATTAACGTTTATGTTAAAACTATTCTCTTTATTGCCCTCATCCCTTTGGCAATCAATTATATTAAGGAAATAAGCAGCATGAAGCACATTGCTATTATTGGCTCGGGCATTTCGGGATTAACTGCTGCCTATTTATTATCAAAGAAACACACAGTTACAGTATTTGAAAAAAATGACAGGGTGGGTGGACACACTGCAACCGTTGACATAGAAAAAGAGGGCATTAGTTACGCTATTGATACAGGATTTATTGTTTTTAATGATAAAACTTATCCTAATTACTTAGCACTATTGGCAGAAATAGGCATTGGCCGCCAAGCAACAGAAATGAGTTTTTCTGTACATAACTGTGAAACAGGTTTGGAATATAATGGGCATAATTTAAATACATTATTTGCACAACGTAGAAACATATTTAACCCCAAATTTTGGCTGTTAGTGAGAGAAATACTTCGTTTTAACAAATTATGCAAAAGTATTTATGAAGATAATACCTATACAGATGGCATGACCCTTGGAAAATTTTTATCATTAAATCGTTTTAGTGACTTCTTCGCGGAACATTATATTCTCCCTATGGGTGCTGCTATTTGGTCTAGTTCCCTTGAACAAATGGAAGATTTTGAATGTAGATTTTTTATTCAATTCTTTCACAACCATGGTTTGCTTAACATTGCTGACAGGCCGCAATGGTATGTGATTCCAAAAGGGTCTAGAAGCTACTTAGCACCTTTGTGTGACCCCTTTAAAGATAATATTAAATTGAGTGCTGATATCTCTGGCATTACCCGCAGTGATAATAATGTAAACATCCATTTTAATAATGCCCCTTCTGAACAATTTGATGAGGTTGTTATAGCTTGTCATTCTGATGAGGCTCTTTCATTACTTAATGATGCCACAGAAAATGAAATAAGCGTTTTATCTGCAATGCCATATAGTGAAAACTCTGTTGTACTACATACTGATAAAAAACTTTTACCTGACCGTGAAAAGGCTTGGGCAAGTTGGAATTACCAACTAAGCCAAGACCGTGCCAAAGCAGCAAGTGTTACCTATAATATGAATATATTACAAGGGATAAAAAGCAAGCATACGTTCTGTGTAACACTAAATCAAAAAGAGGACATCGACCCCAAATCTATCTTAGGTGAATTTACGTATCATCATCCGATTTTTTCAGCAAATTCAATTAAAGCACAAAAAAGAAGATCATTAATTTGTGGTGTTAACAACACACATTTTGCAGGTGCATATTGGCATAGTGGCTTTCATGAAGATGGCGTAAGAAGTGCCGTTGATGTAGCTAATCGGTTTGAATGCTTTATAGAACCGCATTCTGAAGGCTAAAGATGACAACATTATTTAGCAACAGCTATATATACCACGGCAATATCATTCACCGGCGATTTATTCCTAAAGCGCATAGTTTTGATTATTCTTTATATATGCTCGCTTTTGATCTCGATGATATTAAAAAAACTGAAAAAACCAAGGAAGGTCTAGGGATCTTTGGTTTTTCTTGGTTTCACCCTTTACGTTTTATGGAAAAAGATTACGTAAAGGGTGAACCTTATTCATTAAGTGAACGTATAAATCAAAAAGTTAAAAGATTATCGGGTCATTCTGATATAACTAAAGTTGTTATGTTGGTGCAAGTAAGATGCTTCGGAGTTTACTTCAGTCCAGCAAATTTTTACTTTTGTTATGACAAAGATGATCAGTGCACACAAATGCTCGCAGAAGTTAGTAATACACCTTGGAATGAAAGGCATTATTATTTGGTTAATTTACTTGGCGAAAATATTGATAAAACAACGGACAAAGTGTTTCAAGTTTCTCCCTTTATGGATTTAGCGATGACATACTTTTGGCATGTAAAACCGCCATCATCTGACCATAATAGGTTGTTTATCAAAATTCAGAATAAAGTGGTTGATAAACATACAGGCGATATCAATAAAATTTTTGATGTTAGCTTAGTTATGGAAAAAAAACCTTTTACAAAAAAGAGTCTATTTACTATCTGGTGTCAGCTACCTGTGATGTCGGTAAAAGTGGTATCAGGGATCTATTGGCAAGCACTTAAGTTGTTTGTTAAACGAGTACCTTTTATTGGCTATCAAAAGCCAAATTAACTAATTGTCAGAAAAATAAGATTTAGGAGTAAATAAATGGAACAAATAGAAGGTGTAATAACGTTAAAAGAGGCAAACTGGTTAGATAAGCGTTGTCGTACTTTGGTACATTCTGTTTTTTCAAAATTATCTTATGGTGAATTAGAGGTTGTAGAAGGCTCTACACATCATTTATTTCCAGAGAATACCGATGACTCCTCTTTAAAAGGCAAGATACATATACATGACATCAGTGTTTACAGAGATTTTGTAAAAGGTGGCAGTATTGGTGTATCAGAAGCTTTTATTGAAGGTAAGTGGAGTAGCCCTAACCTTACAAATGTCATTCGTATATTTGCGAGAGCACAACAACAAACAGATAATTTAGAAAATAAAAAATCATGGAAAAATAGAATTGAAAATGCTTTTAGCCATTGGCAAAATAGGAACACTCAATCTGGCTCGAAACGCAATATTCTTGCACATTACGACCTTGGTAATGAGTTGTATACACGCTTTTTAGATCCGGAAATGATGTACTCTTCTGCTATCTATCCTCATGAAAATGCAAGTTTAGATGAGGCTCAGTTACACAAGTTAAGCACTATTTGTAAACGTTTGTCGCTTTGCGAGACGGATCACTTGTTAGAAATAGGAACAGGTTGGGGTGGTTTAGCCATTTATGCTGCACAGAATTATGGCTGTAAAGTGACAACCACTACTATTTCAGATGCACAGTTTAATTATACAAAATCTCGTATCGAATCATTAGGGTTACAAGAAAAAATCACACTATTAAAAGAAGATTACCGTGATTTAACAGGCCGTTTTGATAAAGTTGTTTCGATAGAAATGATTGAAGCGGTCGGTTATGAGTTTCTTCCCAGTTTTTTTAAACAATGTAACGATCGATTAAAAGAGGGCGGTAAGTTGCTTATCCAATCTATTACTATTGCTGATCAGCGATTTGACCACTACAAAAGTAATGTTGATTTTATTCAACGATACATTTTTCCTGGTGGTTTTTTACCCTCTGTGACCGTTCTATCTCAGCACATTACTGATCATAGTAGTTTAGTTATCGAATCACTTGATGATATTGGTTTAGATTATGCGAAAACGCTCGCACACTGGCGTGAAAACTTTTTATCTTCGTGGTCAACATTAACACAGTTTGGTTACGACGAACCGTTTAAAAGACTTTGGTTATATTATTTTGCTTATTGTGAAGGTGCATTCCTAGAGCGATCGACAAGTACAATTCACTTAGTTGCAAGAAAATAGAGCATTGCTATAAACTTCCCTTATTTTTCTATAAAAAATTGTCTAGTGGGGGGCGTTTATATATTTGAAAAATCTACAATATATTAACTTCATAAAAATAACTACCCCGATTACAACTTGAGTATTATGAATATAATGATGCCAATTTGTGTCATTATTGGAACATATCCTGATATATATTAATCCATAGGTGTAACAGGGGTGATATTACTGTAAATTAGTTCATTGCTTACCTTAATACGAAATATTATGACTCCAATTCGCTTGACACAATACTCACACGGCGCAGGCTGTGGGTGTAAAATTTCGCCATCAGTGCTCGATGTGATGCTCAAATCTTCACTCGTGTTGCCTGAAAATAAAGCCCTTTTAGTCGGTAATAGCACAAAAGATGATGCGGCTGTTTTCGATATTGGTAATGATCAAGCTGTCATATCAACGACTGATTTTTTTATGCCCATAGTTGATGATCCAACTGACTTTGGTAAAATCGCCGCGTGTAACGCTATTAGTGATGTATATGCTATGGGTGGAAAACCGTTAATGGCAATAGCCATATTAGGCTGGCCAGTAAATATTTTAGCGCCAGAGGTCGCGCAAAAAGTGCTTGATGGTGCTAGAGCAATTTGCGCTGAAGCCGGTATACCTTTAGCAGGAGGACATTCCATTGATGCACCTGAGCCTATATTCGGTCTAGCTGTTACAGGCTTGATTAATAATGCACACATTAAACGGAATAATACGGCAGGAGTTGGCGATCTTTTGTATTTAACTAAGCCGTTAGGCATTGGTATTTTAACTACCGCTGAAAAACAAGGGAAACTATTACCTGAACACGCACACATAGCACCAGATGTTATGAAAACCTTAAATGTTATTGGGCAAAATTTTGCAGCACTTGATTGTGTAACCGCGATGACAGATGTTACTGGATTTGCACTTTTGGGACATCTTTTGGAAATATGTCAGGGCAGTGAAGTTGCTGCCGTTATAGACTTCAATAAAGTCCCTTGTCTTGATTTCGTTCATGATTATATCGATCAAGGTTGTATACCAGGTGGTTGTGATCGTAACTTTATCAGTTATGGCGATGATGTTGGGCCCTTAAACGATAAACAGAAAACATTATTATGTGATCCGCAAACAAGTGGAGGTTTACTGGTTGCTGTTAAACCAGAAGGCAGAGAAGCGTTTGAAACACTTTGCCAAGATAATGGTCTTAACCTACAACCTATTGGTGAACTTGTTACAGAAATTTCACCCGTTGTGAGTTTGTTGTAATGGCAGTAGCTAGCGTCAATACTTCAGATATACAGCGAGCTAATAGTGAAGACTTCCGCGCTATCATTTCTAATAAAATACCTTTAATGGATGTACGTGCACCTATCGAGTTTGAAAAAGGCGCGTTTAATCAATCTATTAATTATCCGCTCATGGATAATGATGAACGAGCAGAAGTTGGACTTTGTTATAAAAAAAGAGGACAAGAAGCCGCTATACTTTTAGGTAATTCTCTTGTATCAGGGCAAAATAAAGAGAGTCGACTGGAACAATGGCAAGAATTTACAAAGAAAAATAAAAACGGCTATTTATATTGTTTTCGCGGCGGGTTGCGCTCACAAACTGTGCAACGTTGGTTAAAAGAATCGGGTGTTAATTATCCATTGATTAACGGGGGATACAAAGCACTTCGTCAGTTCTTAATGAGTGAATTGGAACAATTGGCATTACATCCCTTAATTATCTTAGCCGGTAATACCGGTAGTGGAAAAACACCTTTTCTAGCGCATTGTGCTAATAGTTTAGATTTAGAAGGAGCCGCGGGACACCGAGGTTCAAGTTTTGGTGGTTTTGTAACACCACAGTCAAGTCAAATAAACTTTGAAAATAAATTGGCTGAGCAATATATCCTGGGTGATTATTCCTTAGCAGATACGTTGATTTTAGAAGATGAAGGCCGATTAATTGGTAGCGTTCATTTACCTGAAAGTTTACGTCAAGCCATGGCACTGGCACCCGTTGTAGTCATTGAAGAAATTTTAGACTATCGACTCGAGCAGATATATCAAGAGTATATCATTAAGATGACAGTTCAATTCGAAGCTACTTATGGTCCTGAACTAGGTTTTAGAGGCTTTAGCCAGTACCTAGAACACGGTTTATTTAAAGTACGAAAACGTCTGGGCACTGAACGTTATGGTCAATTAAAGAACATACAGAGTAACGCTTTAACTCATCAAAAAAAGGGTCTATTTCACTATCACCTAGACTGGTTAAAACCGTTACTTTGTGAATATTATGACCCTATGTATCAATATCAATTAGGCCAGAAATCGGAAAGAATTATCTTTCGTGGTGACAATACTCAGTGTTTGGCTTTTATTCAAGAAAAGTAAATATATTTTATTTACACATAAAAATTTTTTAGTAACTAAAAATCAATAGCTTAAATGTAACGCGTAACTATTTGGTGTTTTATAGTACAAGTTTAATTACTAATCATGATGACTTGCCATTTTTATATAGGGTAATCATTAATCTTTGGAGTATGTATGATAGATTTTAAAAATTCATCAGTGTTCAAATTGAAACCCATTAAAATAGACGATGTTAGAGAAGATTTTCACAAGTTTTTAATTGATGGTGAATCAATTTTTGCTGGCTTTAAAAGTATCAGAGACCAAGTTGTTTTCACAAATAAAAGAATTATTGCAGCCAATGTTCAAGGGATCACCGGTTCTAAAGTTGATTATACTTCTTTACCTTATAGTAAAATTCAAGCATTTTCAGTTGAATCTTCTGGAACATTAGATTTGGATTGCGAAATTGAAGTTTATCTCAGTGAATTAGGCATGGCTAAGTTTGAAATAAAGGGATCTTTTGATCTAATACAGTTCAACCAGCATATCAGTCAACACATACTTGCCTAAAATTTTAATTGAGTGAAGTGTTTTTTAATGTTTTATAGTGGCTAAACAATGCTTTTTGTTTATGTCTCTACAGTCAATGCGATGAACTGAGCAATTGTTGAGAAAATACCGTATCCTAAAGCTAGAATTTTAAGTGATGTAGAGGAAATACCAGTGGCTAAGCAAAATTACTCATTCGAGAAACGTCAGAAAGAAATAGCTAAAAAGAAAAAGAAAGAAGATAAACGCTTGAAAAAAGCGAGTGCAAGCGATAATGCCGATCAGGACGTTCAACCTTCTCATGAAGCTGATGAGAATCAGGTAACTATCAATAACGAATAACAGGCTAATTAATGAGAAGAAAACAGTTCGCTGTTTTTTTCTAACACCTCAGCTAAATTTATATCATCCATTGTAGACATTTACGAGTATCCAATCATGAAAATGTTATATTCCAACGACAATAATTTTCTTGTGAATAATATAAAAAATATTATTGAATCACATGATATTAATACATTTATAAAAAATGAGTTTGCACAGGGGGCGGTTGGAGAAATCTCAGCTATAGATGCTTGGCCTGAACTTTGGGTCATCGATGACGCAGATTTTAAGCATGCATTGGAAATTTTGGAATTTTCACACAATACTATCAAAGGCGATGATTGGGTCTGTAACAACTGTTCAGAAAAAAATAATCCTTCCTTCGAAATATGTTGGAATTGCCAGAGTGACAACATTAAATGAACTGAGCAAATAGCATTTATTTGAACTTTTTTATATGTAGATCTATTTATTATTAAGTTCTTATATTTAAAAATATTTCACAGACGTAACTTTTATCTATTAGATCTTAATAATCATCTGTTTTTGCTCGCTATCTTCGTATAGAATCTTGCACGTAACTTTACCGATATAATATATTAAGCAGTAAACTTACTCTCAATAACTTCTTCTCCCCTTATAAAATGAAATCAAACTAATGACTAATATAACAGTAGCAACTCACAATGGTAATTTTCATGCTGATGATGTTTTCAGTGTTGCAGCACTTAAGAATATATTCCCTTCTTTCAACCTTATACGTACACGTAAGTTAGATCTTATTGCCAAGGCTGATATTGTTATTGATGTAGGTGGAGAGTATGACGCTGATACTGGACGTTTTGATCATCATCAACGTGGTGGTGCAGGTCAACGCGAAAATGGCATTCCTTACTCATCATTTGGTTTGGTTTGGAAAAAATATGGACTAGAAATATGTCAGGGTAACCAAGAAGTTGCAAACTCTGTTGATGCCGGTTTAGTTTCAACGATTGATGCTATTGATTGTGGTCATGTGGAAGGTATATATAAAGGTATTAGCCTTAGCCATACTATTTCAATGTTTAATCCTACGTGGGAGGAAGACAGCCAGTTTGATGATTGTTTTAATGAAGCCGTTGTTTTTGCATCACGTATGTTAACTCGATTTATTGCGTCAGCTACCGGCGGTATTAATGCAAAAGATATTGTGGCTAAAGCTATTGATAATGCTGAAGATCCAAAATTGATAGTCTTAGAAAAATATATCCCATGGAAAAAAACGGTCCACGCCTTATCTGCAGATGCTTTGTATATGATTTACCCATCTCAATCCGGCCAATGGATAGTTCAAACCGTACCTGTTGAACCTGGTTCATTCGAAGATAGAAAACCACTACCTAAATCATGGGCGGGTTTATCCGATGATATATTTAAAGAAGCAATAGGAATTGATGATGCTATGTTTTGCCATAATGGTTTATTTATTGCGGGTGCAGAATCATTCGAAAGCATCATGAAAATGGCATTTTTAGCCCTTGAAGAATAGCAAAATTGTTATAAATTTAGGTTTTTATAACTAAAATCATGAATACGTTATGTTATATATTTTTTATCAGTAATTAAGTGGGGGTGCATCTCTTTAAACTTAGCTCCCACTATAAATATTTTTACTTATTGATCTACCCTCGATAAAACGGACACCAAAATCTAACTAAAGATGAGGTGTCTATGCCCAAATATAATAACCCATGACGTACTTGGAAGTATTCAAATGATTTAAAAGTTAACGCGACCCAATTAAGTGATGTTGTTGGCGTCACCATCATCATATAAGCAGTCGCTGTTGAAGCTTTATGTAAATTTAGAATGTATGTCTTTTTGTAAAGTACACATGGGCTAACGAACGCCCAAGCATATATGAATAGGACATAAGCGCTTTCCCTAATTACATGTAAACTTAATAAAAATGCAGTTAGCCTAAGTATTAACAGTTGCTACTATGTATACATAATAACTACGTTAACTATACAATAATGCTACAAGCCAAGTTCAGTTAAGTTTGGATGGTCTGCCGGGCGTTTGTCACCTTCCCATAAAAATTTACGCTCACTCTCTTCAATCTTCATATCGTTGATACTTGCGTGTCGCATACACATCAAGCCTTTATTACTGAACTGCCAATTTTCATTACCGTAAGATCTGAACCATTGCCCGTGTTCATTTTGCCATTCGTAAGCAAAACGCACTGCTATTCTATTTTCATTGACAGCCCAAAGCTCCTTTACTAGTTTGTAATGTTGTTCGCGTTGCCATTTTTTAGTTAAAAAGCGGACAATGTCAGATCTACCTTGAATAAAAGTGTCTCTATTGCGCCATGTGCTTTCTAATGTATAGGCTGATGCTACCACTTCAGGTTGTTTGGTGTTCCATGCATCTTCGGCTTTGCGTATTTTGGCGATCGCTGTATCAACCGTAAAGTTAGGTAATGGCTGCCTTATTTCTTCTATTGATAAATCTACTTGCATTGTTGTTCCCTTTGGTTTTTATGTTATCCCCATGTTCATTTTAAATGGGTTTTATAGTTACTTGCCTTTAAAAATACTTTTAAATTAATTTTTTACAATAGTTTTTAGCATGAGGAACACCTTTTTATTTTCAGCTAAGTGATGAATTCTTGGCGATTAATTCTGTGTTTCTTCAAACGTGAAGACAAGGTGGTAGGTTTTAAACCCAGCAGAACGGCAGCACCATTGTTGCCATAAATCTTACCTCGGCATTGTTTTAGTGCGGTGGTTAAATTAATTTTATCATATGACTTTTGCTGTTGTGCATTCATTAATGAGGGGGGTAATTGAATCGAAACAGTCTCTACATGGGCACTATTGTTAGTTGTATCATTCGACAAAAACTCAAAATCAATTTCATTATTTTTGGCTAAAATGATTTGTCGTTCAATAATATTTTCAAGTTCTCGAATATTGCCTGGCCAATGGTATTGCCTTAAATACTGCATTTGTGCTATGGATATTTTAGGTAACGGACGATTCACGTTTAAGCATATTTTATCAATAAAATGCTTAACTAATATAGGGATGTCTATAATGCGTTCGCGCAGTGCTGGTGAGTGAATAGGAAATACGTTTAATCGAAAATAGAGATCTTCTCGAAATTTATTTTGCTCTACTAATGTTTTTAAATGCTGATTAGTTGCTGATATTACCCGCACATTCACGTTTCTAGTTTTAGACTCTCCCACACGTTCAAATTGCTGTTCTTGTAATACCCTTAATAATTTCCCTTGAAGTTGCAACGGAATTTCGCCCACTTCATCTAAAAAAATAGTAGCGCCATCAGCAAGTTCAAACCGACCTACTCGATCAGAAATAGCCCCTGAAAATGCGCCTTTCACATGGCCAAAAAACTCGCTTTCAAATAAATCAGCGGGTATGGCCGCACAGTTCACACGTATTAACGGCCGCGCTTTTCGATCACTCACTTCATGAATAGCCCGGGCAATAAGTTCTTTACCTGTACCTGACTCGCCAGTAATTAATACATTAGCGTTTGTTTCGCCCACTAGTTCTATTTGCTGCACCATATGCTGAACTTTAATGCTTTGGCCAATTATTTGATGGTGATTAAAATCTGCGTTGAGCTCTTCAAGTAAATAGGCGTTATCTTGTTCAAGCTGCGCTTTGAGTGAGTCAACTTCTGTTAATAAGCTGAGTAACTTTGTTTGTGTTAACTTTCGTTGGCTAATGTCTCTAAAAATAACCACGGCACCAATCAACAGTCCATTCTCTGTTACGGGTGTACTTTTGTATTCTACAGCGATAGGCTTGCCACTTTTATCCCAAAATACTTCATCATCAACATTATGTATCGCGCCATCTTTAAAGGCAGAATAAATAGGGCAGTTGTGCGCATGGTATTGTTCGCCACTATCATAAGAGTGATGAATAATGTCATGAATACTTCTACCGACCAGTTCAGACTTTTTCCAGCCTAATAGCTTTTCAGCCGCGGCGTTAACAAATGTAGTATTGCCATTAACATCAACACCATAAATACCATCACCCACCGCGCTTAGTAATAATTGATTTTTTCGTTCCATTTCTTCAAAAACTGTTTCATTAGCATTCCAATGAACAATACCTGCTTGGTACTCAGATTGTGCAATGGCTTGATGATATCGGGCAAAGGTGATTTTGGCATTGTCACATGAAAATAACAGCTGATTGTCGATGCAGGTTGCGGTTATGTCGAGATAAACTTTTTCATTGCTGTTAAAAATAAATAGGTCACTGGACCATGCCTCACCTTGGGATAATACTTGCTGGGTGAAATGAAAAAGTTTACCTAAGCAGCCACTAAAAAATTCCGTTACGGTGAATGTTGATAACGCAGAGGGATGAATACCAAATAGTGCAGTTGCTTTATTATTAACTTGTAAAATTTTATTGGTTACAGGGTCAATAAATAATAGTGCTTTAGGTGCATGTGAAAATAAGTGTGCTTTCAAAAGCTACTCCAAGTAGTTGCGTCGATATTTAGGCGTTAGTTCACCATTTATTTCTGACCGTTCAGCCTATATTGTTTTTTATTGATTGATGTTGTTTGTTCTAGTCCAGCAATTTTCAAGCCAAACCACGATATTTCGCTTTTATACACCGAAATATCGTTTGTCACGATATTTCGTGGTTACTTCTTATTATTGGTTTTTTAATAATTTCTATATTTTACAATGGGTTATTTTTTATTTTGTTGTTGGCACGGTTATCGCTATTGTCATAGATGAAAACGGCGTTTGATAAATGTTCATTGCGTTAAGTAAGCACAAATATGAAGCTTATTTAACAACTGTGCACTGTTTTGATGAAAGCGTATTCTTTATTAGCAGCATTTTGAAGTCGTTTGGGTATATACCATTACACATTTACTACTTAAATAGAGGACAACCTATGAATAAACTTGATGTAACAGAAGCGATATTCGCTATTAAAAAAGAGAAAGAATTGTCGTGGCAGGGTATTGCTGACGTAATTGATATGTCAGTGGTCTGGACCACATCTGCTTGCTTAGGGATGAATAGCTGTCCTGAGCCGGAAGCTGAAAAATTGGTACAAGTGCTGGGGTTACCTACCGAGGCAAAGGCGGTGTTGATGGAATACCCCACGAAAGAATGGGATAAGGCTGTCCCTCAAGATCCACTCGTTTATCGATTATATGAAATGGTAGGCGTCTACGGCGACACCTTAAAAGAGGTGATTCAAGAAAAATTTGGTGACGGTATTATGAGCGCTATTGATTTTTCGATGGATGTTGAAAAAGAAGAAAATTCGAATGGTGACCGTGTAGTTTTAACCCTAAACGGGAAGTTTTTACCTTATAAATCTTGGTGATGCTTTTTAGCTAACATCAACATGTTGGTGCATACGCTTTAACAAGGTTCATAAAAATCACTAAATGTGCAATTAAATAAATTTTTAATAAATAAAAACAATAGGTTATTATTTTGGTATTTAATTTGCTTTTCAAGTAATAAAACAGACTACTTATTTATTAATAATTAGAAAAAACTTTAACAGAGAGAGATATATGGCTTATATAGAACCAAGTGAATTTGTAACTAAGATGGTAGACACAGGTGAGCAAAAAGTTTACATGTCTACTAAAGATACTCTAATACGCGCTTTTATGGCGGGGGCTATTTTAGGTTTAGCAGCAATATTTGCTATTACTGTTGCGACCAAAACAGGCAGCCCTATATTAGGTGCGTGCTTATTCCCTGTTGGCTTCATCATGCTTTATTTGATGAAATTCGACTTATTAACAGGTGTATTCACATTAGTACCGTTAGCCTTATTAGATAAACGTCCTGGAGTCACTTTTAGTGGTGTTATGCGAAATTGGGGTTTGGTATTTATAGGTAATTTTGGTGGCGCATTAACTACAGCCTTCCTCATGTCTTTTGTTCTCACCTACGGATATAGTAGCGACGGTGGCGCAATTGCAGCTAAAGTCGCAACTATTGGTGAATCAAGAACACTAGGTTATCAAGCACATGGTATAGGTGGTTGGATCACAATATTTTTCCGCGGTATGTTATGTAATTGGATGGTATCAATGGGTGTAGTTGGCGCACTTATTTCAACATCAGCTGGCGCTAAAATGGCCGCTATGTGGATGCCTGTAATGTTGTTCTTCTTTATGGGTTTTGAACATTCAATTGTAAACATGTTTTTATTCCCATTCTCAATGATCATGGGTGGTGAGTTCACTGTTTATGATTACTTGATATGGAATGAAATACCAACAGTTTTAGGTAACCTTGCTGGTGGTTTATTATTAGTTGGTTTACCACTATATCTAACGCATGTTAAAACATCACCAAATAGAAAAGTAGCTTAATTGGGTTGCTTGCCTCAGCGGTATTTTAAGTCATTTTATATGTACTTGCTTGGCAAGATAAATAAAAAGACTTCGTAATGTATGTTACGAAGTCTTTTGTTATTTTAAACTCTTTATATCCCCAGTTATCTAAGGAAATATGCAGTGAACCTACCATTAATTGCCAGTATTGGCAGTGCTACCGATAAGGGAGTAAAAGCGGTTAATCAAGACTTTATCGGTAGTGTTATACCAAAAGAACCTATGCTCAGTAGTAAAGGTATTGTAGTAGCTATGGCTGATGGTATTAGTTCTAGTAATGTTAGCCAAATTGCCAGTGAAACGGCTATTGCTGGTTTTTTAGAAGACTACTACTGCACGTCTGATTCATGGTCAGTTAAGACCTCAGTGCAAAAGGTAATTAAATCAATAAATTCATGGCTTTATTCTCAAACACTTAATAGTCCTTATCGTTTTGATAAAGACAAAGGCTATGTGTGTACTTTCAGCGCTTTAGTATTAAAGTCAAATACTGCACACCTTTTCCATACAGGAGATACGCGTATTTATCGATTGTCGGGCGGCACATTAGAGCAACTGACACAAGATCACCGCCGAGTTGTATCTGAAGATATTAGTTATTTAACTCGTGCTTTGGGGATAGATCAAACCTTTGATATTGATTATCAAAGCCAATTACTTGAAAAAAATGATGTGTATCTTATTGCTACCGATGGCGTATATGAGTTTTTAACTAACGTACAAATAGCTCAAGCTATTGCTGACAGTAATAATTTAGATGTAGCCGCCAACAAAATTATTAATCAAGCGCTAGCTGAAGGAAGTGACGATAACCTCAGTGTACAAATAGTACGTATTGATAACGTGCCCAAATATCAACTTGATGAAGTTCACCAACTCACTATGTTACCCCTACCGCCAAAGTTATCTCCTAGAATGCAGTTTGACGGTTATGAAATTTTGCGTGAAATATATATTAGTAGCCGTAGTCATGTGTTTTTAGCGCGAGACAACGAAAGTGGTAAAGTAGTGGTTATAAAAATACCGTCAGCTGAATTACGTAACGACACACAATATCTTGAGCATTTTATGCTTGAAGAATGGATAGCAAAACGTTTAAATAATCCGCATGTTGCAAAAGCCATATTGTCAAAAAGAAAACGAAATTTCTTATATTTAGTAACAGAGTTTATTGAGGGAATATCACTGAGTCAATGGATGATAGACAACCCAAAACCTAAATTAGAGCAAGTCAGAGACATCATTGAGCAAACGGCTAAAGGTTTGCAGGCTTTTCACCGTCAAGAAATGATTCACCAAGATTTACGTCCTGCCAATATTATGATTGACAGTAATAATATTGTTAAAATCATCGATTTTGGATCTACTTTTATTGCGGGTGTAACTAATGCTGACGAAGAAATTATGCGCGGTACTATGCGTTATTCTGCACCAGAATATTTTTTAGGACAACGGGGTTCTCAGCAGTCTGACATTTATTCATTGGCTATTATTACGTATCAAATGTTGTCAGGTAAATTTCCCTATGGTGTTGAAATAGCGCAAGCGAAGAGTGTGTCTGCGCAGCGACAATTGAAATATAGAAGTTTAATAAATGACGAGTCTGAATTACCCATATGGATAGATGATACCTTGGCTAAGGCACTTAATGTGAAACCAGTAAAACGTCATAGCGTGGTGTCAGAATTGGTAGCAGATTTGCGTCAACCTAATCAGGAGTTTTTGGACAAAATACGTCCACCCATTATGCAACGTGACCCTATTATGTTTTGGCAAGGTATAAGTATGGTACTTTTTATTATAATAATTGTTCAGCTTGCGCATTAATTTTAACAGATAGATAGGTTGCGCTTCAATATACATATAACTAACTATTATTGGGGGTTTTGATCAACAGAGGCAGCATTAATCAATAATACCTCTGAATGCAATGATTGGTATCACTGGAATGATGCAAGAGGATGCAGAAAGATTCGATGAGACAGACTATGTTGAATCTTTTGGAAGCGGAGTACGAGCAGGTAAACATTTATTATCATCGATTAATGATACTTTAAATTTATCTAAAATATAAACCCGTAAAGTGCTATGCAAAATCTGGCTTATAAGCTATTCAAGCGGGGATAAATAAAGTAGGTTGGTTCCGTTTCGCTTCACATCATCGTTAACTAAATTTTACCCGTTAACAGGGTTTTAGAATTTTGCTCTATACATCATCTAATAATTAGTTTGACACTTTACAGGAATAAATTAATGTTTAATAAAGCAAAAGCTTGTTTGTCCGTATGTCTTTATTTATCTATATTAAGTGGATGTAGTGCAAGCTCCTCACACCAAAACAACAATCAAGGAGCTGAAAATAATTATTCACAAAAAATTTGAGATGAATGTAGAGAAATTTCGCCTGTAAATATATCATTAGTAACATCAGGAATTATCAGTTTAGCTACTTGAAATCCCATTGCCGCTGCTATTGTTGGAGGCGCAACATATTTTACAGTAAACAGTGAAGTTTTCGACTGCGATAAGAGTGAGTAATAAAACTATAAGTAATTAAACAAGAACAAAATACAGTAGGTTTGATTTAAGTGGACGATTATTTCATTAAAGCGTTATGTGAATAACTGTTATTGAGACTTAATTCAAGGTTTATATTTCTATAAGCCAAGCCCTGTAGAGGTTATTACTCAGTTAAATATATTTAAAGAGTAAACACTATAACTATTGAATGAGATGTTAAATCAGAGAAATACAGATACAAAAAAGCCAGCGTATAGTTTTTTACTTTACGCTGGCTTCTTTACTACTAAATGTGGTCGGAGTAGCAAGATTCGAACTTGCGACCTCACGTCCCCCAGACGCACGCGCTACCAAGCTGCGCTATACCCCGAAACAGTAAACTTTAAGAGGGATTATATAGTTTACTGGTAGTATAATAATGGTTTAATAACTGATTGCAATATAAAGTATAAAAAACTAATCCGTTAGTTTATTTATTGTTCATTTTGCTTGATTGTTGGCTAAATTGTTTAATAAATTTAACACCATCAATCATTAATGGAAAATCTGAATTGACCATTATTGGTGCAGATAATTGTCGAGAATAACTTTCAAAGTTCCCATTTTGATTAATAAATACTGATTTATCTTTGCTGAAAACCATCATGCCATCTTCCATCGTGTTAGCAATAATGCGGTCTTTCTTTAACGTCAACAAATCTTTGCCATTACTATACGTTTTTTCATCAATATCACAATTCAACCATCTATTCATCAACGTTGTCTGAATATCCATATGACTCGTTAAATGACTAACTTTTTTACTTTTACTCTCAGGTAAAATAAGCAATGAAGGTTTTATAGATAAACTTGTTTTTTTAGATTGATTACCTACCGATGTTATCCAAATAATATCTTTTGTCTGTTTTGCTTTTTGCGCTAAAAGCAGGGCATCAATAAACAGTTCAAATTGGTAACTATTACTATCAGCAAATGAGAATAAATGTAAACCTGTAGGGATGTTATTAAGTTTATTAGCAAAAACTAATGTTGAAATATTGTTCAGCATTGTTTGATCATTGAATAAATGCTCAAAGCCAAATTTTTGCTGTTCTACTTTTACAATCTTATCGTCTTTACCATGGATTAATGTATATGAAGTTGCGAGTTTATTGTTTTTTAATTGCTGAAATAACAAAGGAGTAGCGTTTTGTTGAACAAGTCCATCTTGGTAAATACTGGGTAGGCTATAAAATAAATTAAACCAAGCATTTTTTGGTAACGCGTTATCAATATGATGTTCTAACGTTAACTGACTTTCAGTATTTCGTTGTTTAAATTGCATGATTTGTTTGGGTGTTAACATCTCGTCATTAACCACCATAAAAACAGATTGCTGTGTCGATAATTTAGCAGAACATTGGTTAGTTAATAGAGGGTATTCAGGAATAGCGTTTGTAAATGCAAGGGGTCTGGTTGTGCGTTCAATATAAGCTTCACGATCAAACATACCGTATTTTGTCAATAATGTTTTAGCGGTTGACGGGTATGATAAAGGTAAGACGGTATCTTGCCTTAAAATATCATATTCTAAATTAGCATCAGCCCAAATATGTAATATGTGACTGAAGAAAAAAGAACAGACTAAACCAGCAACGACAAACTTAGCTAACACTACTTTTTGTAAATCTCGTAGATGTTTCCAAGCATAATTGCTCAACGTTAACTCAAAAGAAAAAATAACCAGTGTTAAAACAATACTGATAAACCAAAACATACGACTGTTATGCTGTATCTGAGTAGCAATTAAATCAAAAATTTGAGCACTTGAAGAAGCATTTAAATGATAACCCAAACTGTTATATATATACGCATCGAGTAATAATACTAATAGTTGTATAGTAAAGACTACTGATGCTGTTGCTCTTATAAATCGTGTATGCGGAAATATTAAGGTGATCGGGAATAATATTAACACGAAGGTCATAAAGGTTAAGAAGCCCATATGACTAAACCATGTGCTGATTAAATAAAGTTGGCCTAATAAAGTTTCAGGACCGCCTTCACTAAAAATATAAAAAGATGATAATCCAATAGCGGCAATAATATTAAAAAAAGTGAACCAATGGCTCCAACTGATCAGGTGTAATAGTCGTTTGCTATACGTTTTTGAGTCAAATGCAACCATAGGTAATTATCATTCTCTTATTATTTTTAGTTTATTCGGTTAATAATTTAAAAATTAAGGTGTATTTATTGGACCGATTTTTTTAAAGCGTTAGTAAAATTGGTTACAATTCCAGCTCTTTTTGCCTCTGGAATATTTTTATTTATAATTTCTGTTAAGGTATTTCCTAAGCACATTAGCGCTAGATCAGGGGTTGCAGACTCATTAACTAAAACATTATGTAAGTCTTGGATAATTTTTTCTACACGTTCATTCGAATACTTGGATACAATAGGCATCTTAAAATACTTAATAGGTTACTTGATAGATTAGTACAAGTTTATCAAATGCCTGAACAATATAAAACTGGCCTTTAACTATGAGTTTAATTATTTCAAATATTGCCCTACATTTTTTAACTAAAAAAGAAGAAACTGGTGAAGTTGTGCTGCGTTTAGGGCCAGAATCTATCGAGTTCAGCAATAAGATTGAAAACTTTGTAGATGCATTACATAAAATATATAACGCTAAACCAAGCAAAGCATACGGGCATTTTACAACTATGCCAGCAGCTGGAGATTCAGCCCGTTTTGTTGATATTATGGAAAGCTACCTCGGAGATTCACAATCTTTTTATGCTTTTAGTAGTCAAGCAGCTAATTTATTAAAAAATGAATTAGAAAAATATAATTTGGCAGAAACTGGCTATCTTGTTGTGTGTCACTATGAACATATGGGAGGACGCTATTTACTTGCGACTATTATCCCTGTGTCAGAACATTACTCTGTAGATGGTGAATTAAATATTTCTGCGGACAAACATCTTGATACTGCACGTATGCAACTCGCTGCTCGTATTGATTTATTTGACTATAAAGAAAACGAACAAGGTAACAAGTATGTTTCCTTTATAAAAGGTAGAGCAGGCCGTGTTGTTTCTGATTTTTTCCTAGACTTTTTAGGTTGTGAAGAAGGCTTGAATTCTAAAGAACAAACACAAACCTTAGTGCAAGCTGTTGAAGATTATGTTGCTGTTAATCAACTTGATGCATCAGAGAAACAAACGACGCGTAAAGACTTACTAAATTACTGTAAAGAACAGAAAAGTGCTGCACAAGATGTCTCAATTCAAGAAATAGGTGAAGTGATAAAGCAAGAAGGCGCATCACAAGATTTTCATCAGTTCTGCCAAGAACAATCATATCCGCTTGAAGAGTCTTTCCCACATGATCAAACAGTCGTAAATAAAGTAACTAAATATGCAGGTTACGGAAATGGCATAAGTTTAAGCTTTGAACGTAGTCACTTTGGTGAAGATGTTGTTTACAATGCCGCCAATGAAAGCATTACCATTTATAAAGTACCACCAAATTTAAAAGATCAATTATTAGCGTTATTACAAACGGCTGATAAACATGATCAAGAAACTCAGCAATCTGAAAATACAGAATTTTAAAATTAGCTAATAAATTGATAGGTATACAATGACAACATTAACCATTACTCGTCCAGACGATTGGCATGTACATTTACGCGATGGCGAAGCATTAACAACAACTGTTCCTGATACTAGCCGTTATTTTGGACGCGCTATTGTTATGCCAAACCTAGTGCCACCTGTAACAAATGCTGAACTAGCGACGCAGTATCATCAACGAATCCTTGCAGCTAGTACTAATGACTCAAGTAAAAGTAAACAATTTCAACCTTTAATGGTGCTTTACTTAACAGATAAAACAACACCAGAAGAAATCAGAGACGCTAAAGCGACAGGTATAGTTTTTGCTGCTAAGTTGTATCCTGCTGGAGCAACAACCAATTCATCTTCGGGTGTTACTAATGTTGATAATATCGCTGATGTTTTAGCGGCAATGCAAGAAGTTGGTATGCCTTTACTAATACATGGTGAAGTAACCGATCATGACATTGATATTTTCGATCGTGAAGCCGTATTTATAGATACGATATTAAAACCGTTAGTGGCTAAATATTCAGATTTAAAAATTGTTTTAGAGCATATAACAACTAAGAACGCAGTTGATTTTGTAAAACAAGCTGGTGACAACGTAGCCGCTACAATAACAGTTCATCACTTGTTGTTTAACCGTAATGATATGTTAGTAGGCGGCATGCGCCCTCACTACTTCTGTTTACCGATTTTGAAACGTAATATTCATCAACAAGCATTAATTGAAGCCGCTACAAATGGTAGTGCTAAATTTTTCTTAGGCACAGATTCAGCTCCACATCCACAACATGCAAAAGAATCTGATTGTGGTTGTGCAGGTTGCTACACATCACATGCAGCAATTGAACTGTATGCAGAGGTATTTGAAGAAGTGGGTGCTTTAGATAAATTAGAAGGTTTTGCTAGCTTGCACGGCCCCGCATTTTATAACTTACCCGTGAATGACGATAAAATAACATTAGAAAAAGTTGAATGGCAAGTTCCTGCAACTTTATCGTTCGGTGAAGACGTTGTAGTACCTATTCGTGCCAACGATACCATTGCTTGGCAAGTAAAAGATTAAATTAAATAAAAAGTAGTAGAGAGTAATAATGCAATTATTTGTAAATGATTTAACCGTCATTGATTTTTCATACTGTTGTCAACAACGAGGTATTGTTGGTGAAAGTTGGATCGTTGATGTACTACTAGATGGCGCTTTAAATGAAATGAGCATGGTGCTAGATTTTGCTGTAGTTAAAAAGCAAATCAAAGCTATTATCGATGATGCTGTTGATCATAAATTATTATTGCCGATGAAAAACGCATGTATAACCGTTAATGATTCATCACATAATAATGGTCATGAGTATGTAGACTTTATGAGTGAACGTGCGAGTTACTTCCTACAATCTCCAAAATGCGCTTTTGCAAAAATCGAATCTGATACGATCAATATTGAATCAGTGACAGGGCATTTAACCAGAATTATTCTTGAACAATTACCTCAAAATGTTCAAGGGTTAAAATTAACACTTCGACCAGAAAATATAAGTGGTGACTTTTACCACTACACTCATGGGTTAAAGTTGCATGACGGAAATTGTCAGCGTATTGCTCACGGTCACCGCTCTACTATTAATATTATACAAGCAGGTAAGCGTGTTGCTATGTTAGAAAAAGAGTGGTGCTTACGTTGGGAAGATATTTATATTGCTTCTGAAGTTGACCGTATTGAAAAAGAAAAAATTGAGTTGTCAGATTTTGCTCAAAACAATCTGACTCCCGATCACCATTATTTTTCTTATACTGCACCGCAAGGGCGCTTTGATATTGCAGTAGACAACAACGTATTAGATGTTGTTGATTGTGATTCAACCGTTGAGTTATTAGCCGATTTTATTGCAAGGCAATTAGTGGCTGATAATAAAGAAATTACAGTCGTAGCTTTTGAAGGTGTTGGTAAAGGTGCTATAGCTAATGCTTAAGTTGAAGCTCAACAAAATTGGAATTGTTAGTTTTTGTATAGGTAGTGTTTTATTCTCACAAAATGTATTGGCTGATATAAAACTTTCTGGAGAAATAAAGCAGGGTGCTTTAGTCATTGGAAAAACGGCTATTAATAATATTGTCACTTTAAATGATAAAGTTCTCCCTTTATCTAAAAATGGTGATTATGTTTTTGGTTTTGGCCGTGATGATGAAAAATCTTATCAATTAATCATTACTAAACCAAATGGAAAAACGGAACAACAAACGTTAACACCTACAAAACGTGAATATAAAATACAACGTATTGAAGGTATAGCTAAAAAGATAATGAATCCAAATCCTAAATCTGTTGCTCGTTCTAAAGAAGACAGTATTCAAGTGAGAGCTGCTCGGAAAACCTTCAGTGATAAAGTGGATTTTTCTAAAGGATTTATTGCACCTATTAAAGGTATAATAACTGGCGTATATGGTAGCCAGAGGGTTTTCAATGGTGTACTTAAACGTCCACACTTTGGCTTAGATTACGCAGGTAAAACAGGCGATCCGGTCAAATCACCTGCATCAGGTAAAGTTGTCATGTTTGTTCCTGATATGTTCTATTCAGGCGGTACTATGATCATCGATCATGGACATGGCATTACTTCAAGCTTTCTACATTTAAGTAAGTCTTATGTAAAAGAGGGTGATGAAGTAGTAAAAGGACAAGTCATTGCTGCTGTAGGTTCTAGTGGCAGAGCAACGGGACCTCATTTAGATTGGCGTATTAATTGGTTTAACGTGCGATTAGATCCCGAATTAGCATTAAAAGCGCTACCAATAGACTGATTACATATATAGAACGATATCTTTGTTTGTGATTAAAACTTGGCCACTATCAATAATTAAATGGCCAAGCATGTATTAATTTACTTTCCGCTTTTTACCACTTTCAGCGCGTTTCTTGTTTTCAGTTTGGACATAGATCGTATCGGTTGTAGCCATACTCGCATGCCCTAAATCTTCTGATAAATCTTTTAAACCACGTCCTCGTTCAATTTCCATACTAGCTCCAGTATGACGTAACCAGTGAGTAGAGGCTTCTTTAAGTTTTAGTGCTTTTTTCTCACCTTTTTCTTGCTTCATTTTTAGGTAAGCTTTGTCGAAGATTTCTTGAACTAATCTTCGTAAATGTCTGGAAGACATCCCTCCTTGGCCACGAATTTTCTCAACAAGAACTGTATTTTCGCCACTTGCAGGTAAATATGTCAGTCCACGTGATAAACGATAACGCTCTAAAAAAGGAAGAAAATCAACTGGTACTGTAGTATCGCGAAGTTTCCTGCCTTTACCAAAGACTTTAAGCCACCAGTTTTCATCGTCATCTTGCCAAAAATGTCCCATTGTAGGTGACCATGCGGGACGTTCAGATAGCTCTGAAATTCTCAAAAACAGTGTTTTAAGTGTAGCAATAATAAATAAATTTCTTTCATGAAGGGCGCTTTCATTCGCCATTTCTATTGCAGTATCAAGCATGTATTCCCACTGTATACTGGTTAAGCGCTTAACTTCCTTAACTTGGGTATCACTAATGAAATGTTTACAATCTTTCTTGGCTACTTGAGCAGGATTACCATAACAAAGTTCTTCGCCCATCAAATAATTGTAAAACACGATAATGGCTGTAAATGATGATGTTAAGGTTTGCTGAGACGGTCGATATTTCTTTCGATCAATATCTTTATTAATTTGGCTCTTAGGCACTTGGATTTTGTATGGACGCCAAAGATCATTCGCAACGAAAGAACCATTTTCAATTCTGAACCGCTCATGATTATTCAGCCCGATCCAAATGACTGGTGGTTGCCAACAAAAATCTGCGTATTCTAAAATGTCTGTTTTACGAAGTTGATCAATTGGCTTTTGCTTTTCTATAAACGACCATAATAAGAAACGTTCAATTTCATTTCTAAATCTGTCATAGGTGTGAACAGATTTATTTCGGCCCGTGTATTCTAGAAATGATTTTCCCCAACTCCAATGTTCCAACCAATGGTCTTCATTATTTGTATTAATGAAATGATGAATCGTGGGATATTCGTCGAGTGACATTTCACATAGCTCAACATAAGTTGGATATAATGGCGTTAGTTTATTTTTAGAAGATGACATTAATAATGCTCAAATTAAGGTATTAATGCATTGTAAAACAACAACCCCGTTAAGTCCAATACTAAAAGGTATCGGTCATAGTGAGCTGTGTGCGTTCTGAGAAGTTGTTACCCGTGATTACTCATAGAATAAAAAGTTTATTTTGAGCTAAATTCTCAATAACCATAATATTAAAGATAATACTCGAGTCTGACAATCGTATTAGAGGTTTTAATTATACAGAACAATGAAAATCTGAAATTCCATATAATTGTTTTTTAAATTTTAGTGAACTGCTTTTTTGAACTGTAAATTCTTCTTAAAAAATACAATTTAACCCGTCGAACATTGTCCGACGGATTGCGATCGTTCTTACATATGGTCAATAATGCAATCACCAAATTCAGAACATGTTACTAATGTTGCGCCATCCATCAAACGCTCAAAATCGTAAGTCACTGTTTTAGCATTAATGGCACCTGACATACCTTTGAGCAGTAAATCCGCAGCTTCAACCCAACCCATATGTCTTAACATCATTTCAGCAGATAAAATTACTGAACCAGGATTCACTTTATTTAAACCAGCATACTTAGGTGCTGTACCATGAGTGGCTTCAAATATAGCAATGTCATCATTCATATTTGCACCCGGGGCAATACCAATACCGCCAACCTGTGCTGCAAGTGCATCCGATAAATAATCACCATTCAAATTCAACGTTGCTATAACACTGTATTCAGCCGGTCTTAATAAAATCTGCTGTAACATAGCATCGGCAATAACATCTTTAATGATGATCTCTTTACCCGTGTTTGGATTTACAAGTGAACACCAAGGACCACCTGCGATGAAGTCAGCACCAAACTCATCACGCGCCAATTGATAACCCCATTCTTTAAAGGCACCTTCGGTGTATTTCATGATATTGCCTTTATGAACTAAAGTTACCGACTCTCTGTCGTTATCAATAGCATACTGAATGGCTTTTCTCACTAATCGCTCTGTACCTTCTTTTGATACGGGTTTGATACCAATACCACAGTTTTCTGTGAAACGGATTTTTGTAGCGCCCATTTCTTCAATTAAAAACTTAATCATTTTCTTTGCTTCTTCAGTACCGGCTTTATATTCGATACCTGCATAAATATCTTCTGAATTTTCTCGGAAAATAACCATGTCAACTTCACTCGGCTTTTTCACAGGGCTAGGAACACCAGTGAACCATTGCACTGGGCGTTGGCAAACATAAAGATCTAATATTTGTCTAAGGGCAACGTTTAAAGAACGCATACCGCCACCAACAGGCGTAGTTAACGGCCCTTTTATTCCTACTTTATATTCTTTAAACATGTCTAACGTTTCATCAGGCAACCATGTTTCCGAATCGTACATTTGGGTTGCTTTTTCCCCTGCATAGACTTCCATCCAATGAACTTTGCGTTCACTGTTATAGGCTTTTTCGACAGCAGCATTAACAACTTTTATCATGGGTGGTGTTACATCAATACCAATTCCATCACCTTCTATAAATGGAATGATAGGATTATGAGGCACACATAGTTTGCCGTTCTCATAAGTAATGGCTTGACCGTCAGTGGGGATTATTACATTTGCAGACATATATGATTCCTCTTCTTTAGCACAATAACGTTAAGGGTTTTGAACTTAACAGCTAGATTGTTTGTATTATGGATAAAACTGCTTATTTTAGTATAGGTTATCTTCCCTTGAACATTCAAATTAAATGAAAAAGAGCTTCAACACTAATACAGAATAGGTGATATTGAGTATAGCCATGGTGAATAATTAAAACAAGTGTTTAAATTAAGCGTTTAAAACCATTAATATCTGATAATAAAGTGAAATAGCTTGGTGAATGCAAACTATCTTGAGATAATTACTTTAATATTATTTTATAGGATTCCTGATGAAACTTTTAGTACGTAATTTATCACGCTCTACAACCGAACAAGAAATTCGGATTTTATTTTCAGCAATTGGTGGTGTCACCGAATGTACTTTAGTTTTAGATCAAGCAACGGGAAAATCTAAAGGATTTGCTTTTGTTGAAATGCCTAATGAAGCTGACGCTAAAAAAGCACTTAAAGCATTACATGAAACTAGAATTGGCAGTAATAGAATTAGAGTGAAAATCTCTAAATAGTTTCTAACTTATAATAAAAAGGCTGAACATCAATACGATGTTCAGCCTTTTTTATATCTACTTCTCAGCAGCTACAAATCAGTTATAGCAAACTAGATAATATTGTATTAAATGTTTCACTTGGACGCATTGCTTTGCTTGCAAGTTCAACATCTGCATAGTAGTAACCATTGATATTCATAGATGGTCCTTGAGCAGCATTTAATTCAGCAACGATTTTTTCTTCTTGCTTCGTTAATGCTTGAGCAATAGCAGTAAAACTCGCTTTTAACTCTTCGTCTGATGTTTGCGCTGCAAGTGCTTGTGCCCAATACATAGCAAGGTAAAAATGGCTACCACGATTATCTAACTCACCTACTCTGCGAGAAGGAGACTTATTTTCATCAAGGAATTTACCCGTTGCTGAATCTAAAGTATCTGCAAGTACTTGTGCTTTGTTATTCTTAGTATTAACACTTACGTGTTCTAAAGAAGCTGCAAGTGCTAAAAATTCACCTAAAGAATCCCAACGTAAGTGGTTTTCTTTTTCAAATTGCTGAACATGTTTAGGTGCAGAACCACCCGCGCCAGTTTCAAATAAGCCACCACCGTTCATAAGTGGAACAATTGAAAGCATTTTAGCGCTTGTACCTAATTCTAAAATTGGGAATAAATCAGTTAAGTAATCACGTAAAACATTACCGGTTACTGAAATAGTATCTTCACTTTTAGCTGTACGCGCTAAGGTAAACTCACACGCTTTAACAGGTGCTAAAATCTGAATGTCTAAACCAGAAACATCATGATCAGCTAAATAAGTATTAACCTTTTTAATCATCTCAGCATCATGACCACGATTTTCATCTAACCAAAAAACAGTAGGAACGTTTGTAGCTTTTGCACGAGTAACAGCTAACTTAACCCAATCTTGGATCGGTGCGTCTTTAACCTGACACATTCTCCAAATATCGCCTTCAGCAACAGCATGTTCTAATATTGTTTCGCCGTTGTCATTTACAACACGTACAGAACCTTTACCAACCATTGTGAATGTTTTGTCATGAGAACCGTATTCTTCAGCTTTTTGTGCCATCAAGCCTACGTTTGGTACTGTACCCATTGTTGTTGGGTTGAATGCGCCGTTTTCACGACAAAAATCAACAACCGCTGAAAAAACACCAGCGTAGTTACGATCAGGGATCATGAACTTAGTATCTTTTTGCTTACCATCACGATCCCACATCATACCTGAAGCTCTTAAAGCTGCTGGCATTGATGCATCAATTATAACGTCGCTTGGTACATGAAAATTTGTAATACCTTTATCAGAATCAACCATCGCAACTTCTGGACGTGTTGTATAAACTGCAGCTAAATCAGCTTCAATTTCAGCTTGTTTTTCACTTGGTAAACGTGAAATCTTTGCGTAAACATCGCCAATACCGTTATCAGCATCAACGCCAAGTTGATCAAAGATTGCAGCATGTTTTTCAAATACATCTTTATAGAAAACTTTAACTGCGTAACCAAACATGATTGGGTCTGAAACTTTCATCATGGTAGCTTTTAAATGAAGAGACAATAATACGCCCTCTTCTTTTGCTTTAGCTGTTTCTGCTTCGTAAAACTCAACTAATGCTGCTTTGCTCATTACAGCCGCATCAATAATTTCTTTGTCTAATAAGGGTAGGTGTTCTTTCAACAAAGTCACATCCCCATTTTCTGCAACAAATTCAATTCTTACATTCGTTGCAGCGTTGAGTGTTGTTGATTTTTCACTTCCGTAAAAATCGCCTACCGACATATGTGCAACATGTGACTTTGATTCTTTTGACCAAGCACCCATAGAATGAGGGTTTTTACGTGCATATTGCTTAACTGAACTTGGAGCACGACGGTCAGAGTTACCTTCACGTAGAACAGGATTAACAGCAGAGCCTAAAACTTTTGCGTAAGTGAGTTTAATTGATTGCTCTGCTTCATTTTGTGGTTCAGCGGGGAAATCAGGCAAATTGTAACCTTTAGCTTGAAGTTCTTTAATAACTGCTTCTAATTGCGGAATCGAAGCAGAAACATTAGGTAATTTGATAATGTTAGCTTCTGGTGTTTTAGCTAATATGCCTAATTCTGTTAAAGCATCACTAACACGTTGCTCAGCAGTTAAGTATTTTGGAAAGTTAGCTAATACACGTGCAGCAAGTGAAATATCACGTGTTTCAACGTTAATGCCTGACGACGCTGTGAATGCTTGAATAATTGGTAATAAAGAGTGAGTCGCCAAAGCTGGCGCTTCATCGGTAATCGTATAAATTATTTTTGTTGAATCTGAGCTCATCTACTTTCCTATTTCTTATCTGCTAATTGTCTAATAAAGTGAAAATTTATGCAGAACCGCATTATAGTTTCACTCCACTAATATTAATTTTTCCGCGAGGGGCCAAAAGCCTATACAAGGGTTATTTCTACTATTCGCGGTATTATCTGCCTGAATTTAACCAGACATAAAAAACCAGTGGGTACGCCACTGGTTAACCTGCGTATTATAAACCTTCAAGTAAGTTTCGTAAACAATATGGGCATAATTACAAATAACTAATGATGAATTAAAATCGATTAAATACACAAAAGGCCTATTCCAAGGGATAAAGCATCTAAATTTGAATAACTGTGGAATCAAAGTGCTCGTTATATTTATTCAAACCATTGTTTAGATATAGGTAATGAAAATAATAGTGGTGAGAAACGCTCATATTTATGACGGTTTGATTCACATTTTACGTTTTCTTTGTAATGTTCCTTCCATGGGTCATTGATCAGCCAAATATTATTAGCAGCTACCGCAACACCTTCTAACGAAGTATTACCAATAAGCTCCCAATCTTTGCATTTTTTATCATTACTAATAACGGGGGCTAGAAACTTCAATAAAATAACGTTTGTTGGCTTTTTATTTGCTAAATCAATAATCCATAATTGGTTATCATTACGAGCTGCAGCTGCGATAAAACCAGGGTGATTATCAACAGGTATGTAATCCATACCATTTATTGGGTGTCTGCCCTTGTTAAATGTGGGTAATACAACTTTGGTATCAATGACTGGAGCAAATCCATCTGACTTCCAAAAATCATCACTTAACGGCAACGAGAAAATACGTGCAAGCCCTTCATTATCTTTTTCTAAACCTAAGTATAACGTGTTGTTTTTTCCAAAAGCCAAGCCTTCAATACCATCATTAGCGAAATCGCCTACATCATAAGATGCAGCAAATTGCAGTGGCCTAACATGTGTCATTGACAATATATCATTGTCAATTTCAAGCCTAACTATAAGTGATGGGTATTTTGTAGAGCCCGTTTGTTGAAAACGTTGTTGACAGGACGCTGAAAGCTGAACACCATCACGTGCATCTTCAGTAACAATAATAAACACATTATCGTTATTGGGATCAATCGCTAAAGCTTCGAAATCCGGCTTGTCGGCTAAGTACGGATAAAAACAACTTTCTTTTACCCGATCAGATAATGTCATTTCCAATGATTGCTCAGCAACTAAAGCATCAGAGGGTTCGATAATGTGTAATTGTTTCTGCTGTGACTCATGGGCTGAGCGATCAGACAGTGATAGTAGCTTACCTCTCCACAATTTCAATGCAGAGGTTTGTGGATCTAACATCATTTTGCCGTTAGTTTCTTCAAGCCACTTTCCTTTTAAGGTAACTTGCTGTTGAATATTATCATCAGCAAGTGCACATGTGGCAAAGAGATAAACGGCTAAAAAGGGTAACAATTTCATTATCGATTCAACCACTAATTATTTTAAAAGGTGCAATATATTAGCTAAATCTGATTTACCTTCGGCAATTTCTTCTTGTGTTAATCCCGACAACTCATGTGGGAAAACCAACCATTCATTTGATTCGTGAACATAATAATCAGGTTTAATGTCAACCATATTATTTGTAGGCTTATACCAAGGACATGCTATACGTACATCAGTTGGCATATTATTACGTGAAAGTTTTTTAAGTTGCTTAATTAACGCATCAATACTACGACCAGAATCAAAAACATCATCCACGATGAGTAGACCATCACCCGCATTTGCATTTTCTATAATGTAATGCAAACCATGAACTTTTATTTCTTTGCTTTGTTGATTAATACCGTAATAAGAAGAAGTACGAACAGCTATATGATCTGTTTCAACATTTTTAAAATCAAAATATTCTTGTACTGCAATCCCAACAGGTGCTCCTCCGCGCCATATACCAATAATAAATTGTGGTCTAAACCCATCTTCAAAAACTTGTGCTGCCAGTCTAAAAGAATCTTCTAATAAATCTTGTGCTGTGATAAATTTTTTATTCATAGTGGTTGTTTCTTACTGTAAAAGTAGTGTAATGTTGCAAATTATATCAATTCTTGACCGAATGGTTAAGTAAATTATTCAGTGAATTCAATTTTATTATTTACCTGTGCTCAAACTACAATGAGTTTAACTAAGAGAAGTATTAATGCAAAAAAAAATATTAACAACTGCTAGTTTACTATTTAGCTTAATGTATGTTTCACCTAGTTATTCACAAGCGTTAAAAGTGGCTACATGGAATATAGCTTGGTTAGGTTCACATGAATATAATGAACGAAAATCCACAGATTATAAACAACTATCAGCCTATGCCAAGCAGCTTGATGCAGATGTGATTGCCCTTCAGGAAGTTGAAAATGGAGAATGGGCTCAGAAAGTTTTTGGCAATGAATACGATTTTTACTTTTCAACAAAAGATTGGGTTCAGCGCGTTGGAGTGGCTGTTAAAAAATCTTCAGGCTTAACGGTTGTTGCAAAAGAATATAAAGATCTAGATGTAACCCGTGTTAGGCATGGCATGGACTTAACCTTGTCTAGAAATGGAAAAGAAATAAAACTCCTTGCGGTACATTTAAAATCAGGTTGTTTTAATGCTCCACTTGATAATACAAGCGTGAAAATGATGCCAAGTACTTCTGAAAAAGAAGTCAGGCGTAAACAAGCGTGCTCAACGTTAAGTAAACAAATAGAACCGCTTGAACGTTGGGTTGACAAACAAGCTAAAGATAATAAAGCCTTTATTGTTCTTAGTGATTTTAATCGTCGTTTTTCTCAAGATATATCAAATAAATATGCAGAAGATCAAGGTTTATGGCAAGCGTTAGATGATGAAGGTAATGAAGCTCTTTGGACACCTACCGCAACAAAAAATTCAGACTGTTGGGGAGGTTATTACAAAGACTACATAGATCATATTGTGTTTAACCCAAGTGCAAAAAGTATGTATTTAAACGACTCATTTGAACAACTAGTCTTTACAGAAAAATACACAAAAGAGCTCTCTCGTTCATTAACCGATCACTGCCCTATTTCGGTTAAATTAGCGCTTTAATCTCGTAAAACTTACAAGCAAAATAATCATTTCAAGCTAAAATAGATAACAGGCATTAACGGTTGCTCGTGTTTTCAACGAGCAACGCTTTATATTCTCAGGATACTACTCTCTCATGCATAACAAGCAACTCCCACTTATCGACCTTCATCGACATTTAGACGGTAACATTCGCCCTCAGACTGTTTGGCAATTAGCCAAAAAAAATAACATTTTATTACCAGAAGATAACTTTGAAGACTTTTTACCACATATTAAAATTACGCATAATGAAGCTGACTTATTAGCTTTTTTAAAAAAATTAGATTGGGGCGTTAAAGTTCTTTCTACCCTCGATGATGTTGTCCGTATTGGCTTCGAAAATGTTGAAGATGCATGCCTTGCAAATATTGATTATGCAGAATTACGCTTTTCGCCGTTTTACATTGCGATGACACATCAACTACCGATTGAAGGCGTCGTTGAAGCCATTATAGAAGGGATTAAGCAAGGGTGTAAAAAGTATCCTACCAAAATTAATTTAATTGGCATTCTTAGCCGTACTTTTGGTGTAGAAAATTGCGAAACTGAACTCAATGCAATTTTAGCCCATAAAGATAATATTACCGCGCTAGATTTAGCAGGTGATGAGTATAATTTCCCGGGAACTCTATTCGAACGTCACTTTAAAAAAGCATCAGATGCTGGTTTACAAATAACGGTTCATGCTGGAGAAGCTGCAGGGCCAGAAAGTGTTTGGCATGCTATAGAAAAACTGGGTGCAACAAGAATTGGCCATGGTGTCGCTTGTGTGAAAGATCAAAAGCTCATGGATTATATGCTTAAACATAAAATAGGTATTGAGTCATGCCTGACATCAAATTATCAAACGGGTACTATAAAAGATTTAAGCAATCACCCCATTAAAACCTTTTTAGCAAATGGACTGAATGTCTGTTTAAATACTGATGATCCAGCGGTTGAAAATATCGAACTCAACGATGAATTTAATCTTGCAACCAATTTACTTAAACTCAGTGAAAAGCAAATTACGCAACTGCAAAATAATGCTATCGACATGAGTTTCTTATCCAATAAAGAAAAAGAGAGTTTACGACAGTTAAAAACCTAAAGTAATGCGTTAAGTTACTAATGGATAATTGATCGTCTCTTCACTTAGTATTATCATAACCTCATTAATCTGTAGTGATAATAAATATCGCTACAATCAATTTTCAGTAAAAAATCCTTGATAGCAGTTTGATTCCATCAGCTAGGCTAGAAACTTACTGAGTTACACTTAAAAAATAAAGGATAACTCTTATGCCAACTCCACATATTGAAGCCCAAGCAGGCGACTTTGCTAAAACAGTACTGATGCCTGGCGATCCGCTTAGAGCTAAATACATTGCTGAAAATTTTTTAGAAAACGTAAAGTGTGTTACGCGTGTTCGTAACATGTTTGGCTACACAGGAACTTATAAAGGTAAGCCTATATCCGTGATGGGCTCAGGCATGGGTATTCCAAGTGTCTCTATTTACGCCACTGAACTTTATAAAGATTATGGCGTTGAAAGTATTATTCGTATCGGTTCTTGTGGAGCTGTTCGTGATGATATTAAGGTTCGCGATATCGTTATTGGTATGGCAGCAAGTACGGACTCTAACGTTAACAGACAGCGTTTTCATAATGTTGACTTTGCCGCATGTGCCGACTTTTCACTTTTGAAGCGTGTTGTAGATACTGCAGAACGATTGAAACAAGACGTTCGTGTTGGCAACATATTTACCGCAGATTTATTTTATACGCCACAACCAGAAATGTTTGCGACAATGGAAAAGTATGGGATTTTAGCCGTTGAAATGGAAGCTGCAGGTCTTTATGGCGTAGCTGCTGAATGCGGTAAAAAAGCATTAACCGTATTAACGGTAAGTGATCATATTAAAACAGGCGAACAGACAACGGCTGATGAACGTGAAACAACCTTCAAAGACATGATGGAATTAACGTTAGAAAGCTTAATATAAACGTTTAAATATCATTTTATATAACAAAAACAAAGGGTTAGCAGTATGCTAACCCTTTTTAATTTGTAAAGTTAATTTCTATTTAGAAGAAATTAACTTTAAATTCAACGCCATAAAAACGCTCTTCATTGACAATCGCAGTATTGTTAGTAAAGTCAACTGCACCAATGGCTTGTTGTTCATCAGTAATGTTTCTGACAAATAAAGCGACATCATATTCCTTATCATCGCCATCCCACTGATAACCGGTACGAACACCACCTTCTAATAATGATTCGCCGGTAAACTCAACAGAATTATATAAGAAGAAACTGATTTCATCACGATACGACCAATCAGTGTAAGCATAAAACTCACCCTTACCAACTTCTACTGCATAACGGGCAGTAAAGTTGTAAATCCATTCAGGAGCATGAGGTAAACTGTTACCGTCAATAATCGCTCGGCCATCAGTATTTAAGGGATCTGTTACCATACAAGCTGCACAAATAGGGACAGTCAATGTGCTATCATTCATCTGAGTATTGTTATAACTAACATTTGCTGTAATGAGTAAATTATCAGTAATAACAAATTGTGAATCAATTTCAAAACCATAACCCTCGGTTTCACCAGCATTAAGAAGTTGTGCTGTATTGCTACCATCACCGCCAACAGAAGTGACCTGTTGATCATTCATGGTGTAATAAAAAACTGAGGCATTTATACGACCCCTATTGTTCATAATGTCAGATTTTATTCCGGCTTCATATGAAATAATAGTTTCTGCATCAGCAACAGAAATACCATCATCAGGAGCAAATAATGAACGTCCCTGAATACTTGGTGCTCTAAAAGTGTCTGCTATACGTGCGTATAAATTAATATCGTCAGTATATTTATGCGAAAGGCTAATATCCCAACTAACATGGTTCTCACTGGTCTTAACCGCACCTTCCACATGATCAGGAAACCCTAAAAAGGCAAGGGGTGATTGTGTTCTTTCGTTATTATAATCTTTGTCATCGTCTGAATAACGTAAACCTACCGTGATAGAGGTTTTATCAGTAAAATCATAATCAACCGAGCCAAAAACGGCTAATGCGGTAGTTTCTTGATTTTGAACAACATAGCCATTTTCAAGTCCTTTTGGCCCGCCAAAAGCGGCTAAAGCATCATAAGAAAAACTTTCAATGGTCAAATCTTCATTAAAATAGAAAAGGCCTACTTGATAATTTAAATCGCCATCAAAGTTACTGGTTAGTCTTAACTCTTGAGTAATTTGGGAATGGTCTGGAATACCATCTGCTGTTTCAGAGCTAACATTGATAACGCCTGGACCACTATCGAGTGGAACGGGTGGACAACCAAAACCATTACAGCCATAGCCACCATCAACGTCAGCACGAGAGAATAGCTCAGCGCTTTCATAACCTGTTATTGAAGTTACAGTGTGTTGCTCAAGTTCAAACGATAATTTCAAACTAGCACCTTGAGTTTCAACCTGTTGAGTCGCACGAGATGCTGAGTCATGATAAACGGTATCACGACTAAAATTATCAACTAACTTATTACTACCTGCCTTAATTCCATTGGCATAAAATGCAACTGGCTTGCCATCAAGATCTCGCATGTGATAATTGAATAAAGCATTAAAGCCATCATCTTCATACAAAAATTGTAGTCGATAGGCTTGATCGGTATAACCACCTAAAACATCATCTTGCTCAAAACCCTGTACCATATTATCAATATAATTATCACGATCTTGGCGTAGAACAGAAACACGAGCAGAAAGTTTATCGGTTAAACCACCACCAACAGCGGCTCTAAGATCTGATGTGTTTTTACTACCATAGGATAAAGATGCGAAACCATCAAAATCTTGAGAAGGTTTTGCTGAGTCAATTTTTACTAAACCCGCGGGAGTGTTTCTGCCGAATAAGGTACCTTGTGGGCCGGCTAGTACTTCAATTCTTTCCAAATCAAAAACAGGAAAGCCCTTTAAAATAGGATTTTCTTGAACCACATTATCGACAACGAGAGAAACAGGTTGAGAGGCATTCAAATCAAAATCAGAATTACCTAAACCTCGCATATAAAAACGAGGAAAAGTTCGTCCAAAAGAAGATTCAACGGACAAGCTAGGTATTTTTGCATTTAAAAAACGTATGTCCATCGCCGCTGAACTATAGGCATCAAGGTTATCACCTTGCAATGCCGTAACAGCAATAGGTACTTCTTGCACATTCTCAATACGTTTACGAGCTGTTACTTCTATAACTTCAATACCAGTAGTTTTTTCTTTTACGCCTTCTTCAGCTAAAGCACCAGTAGAAATACTAGCAACACTCGCAAATATTGACGCTTGAATGCATAGT
>Ga0115005_10000166_pt1 | contig 48653 bp, 53 predicted proteins | sample ArcOceMetagenome_FD_87163 | JGI IMG/M metagenome (GOLD analysis project Ga0115005, IMG submission 87163) | Marine eukaryotic phytoplankton communities from Arctic Ocean - Arctic Ocean - Greenland ARC118M Metagenome | ecosystem: Environmental > Aquatic > Marine > Oceanic | place: Arctic Ocean... | reverse complement strand
TTTTCCCGCGATGCGTATTCATACATGAATATCTCGAATCTAAATAAGTAGAAATAGTTTTTAGATTTAAAACCCCGATTTTTAGGACGGACACCATACCATACCACCCACGTGGCCACACGGGTCTTAGTTGGTTGAAGCAATTTCAAAAATTCCCAACATCGAGATTGATTCTTGACTAAATTTTATTTCCCTATTTCTAAATGTTTTTATTAAGTACATCCTCTCTTCTGAGTTTCAACTACATCGTACAAATGTATCCAAGAGTTGGCAGCAAACTTTGTTCCTTTCCCAACACTAATTGCTTCATGGGTTGTCCGCCTCTCTTTTGCACTATTTCCAAAGTTGAAGAGGATAAAGTTAGGTTCCATGAAAGATTTTAAAGTAAATAATGACCATTAGACATCAATCTGATCGTACCTTGGATCGTAATTCATCACACTGGGCCATAAGAGTGCTTTGCCCTTCTTTGGATTTACAACCAGACCTCCATTTATTTGATCCAACCCAGTGCCGCCACCCTCTTCGACGTCGGAAAGGTACAAGAAGAAAGTCAAAATTCTAGGACCGCATGCCCTATCCTTTTGATGTTGAATATAATCATGATGGGTTCTGTAAAACTGCCCCTCTTCATATTTCAGCATCTGGAAATCCTCAAAATTCTGGGTAGGGATGTTTGTAACGTTCGCAATCCTTTCCATGACTCTCTTGGAAATAGGATCTGCTCGGCACCCCTCTTTACTCGAGCACCAAGCATTTTCACTCGTGCGCGTCGTGCTCTGAACACTATCATATGATCCATCAGTTAACTTCTTTCCAACATCCTTACTTCTTTTATACTCCTCATTGTAACCCAGCTGAATAAGATGATCGCACTCCTCCTCAGTTACAAAATTATCAAAGGTAATGACCCAAGGCGCCTCACTACGATCTTTTGCAGCATCCACAGGTATAACCCCATCATCATCGGGAACTGCAGCTGTGGATTCTGGACGGGAATGCACATTCACTGTGTAAAATGGTGTACCGTTTTCCTGAATTTTCTTCTCTTTGGCGGCAAGTTGAGTTTCTTCCGTCTGATTCCCAGGCGCGGTGTTTACGATTCTTTCAAACATCAAATTGAGCGTTCCTGGTTTCAGGGAAGGGGGGGCATCTTTGGCGCGCTTGGGGCACCTTTCGTCGAAGTTGATGTTGGCACAGGACTGGCACGAGGGCGCACTGGATGGTTGCAAATGTTGCAGCGTGAGATTTAGTTGCACGATATGTTTGGAAATTTGATAAAAAGGCTATGCTTACCATTTTGTTTGCATATAGGATATGTTTTGCTCGCACTCTCCTATACATTTAAAAGAACAAAGATTATTGAGACAGTTATTGAGACCATGGTGATTTTATCCGAAATGATAAAGCAGAAGGAGGTTCTAAAAACTCTGAACTTACCAATCGCAGCCCAGAAGGCACATAGCTCATGATTATTGGTGCACTCTTTGATAATATCTGGCGATAGCCGGTGAGTCGGTTTCTCTGCAAAAACATAATTTTTCATGTAATCAATAGTCTTTCGGATCTGCAACATTGTCGTGTCTTTGTCCTTTCCTCCGTCAACTTGTTGTGCTTCTCCATACTGTTGAATAATGTTAAGAAGTTCTTCTTCCTCTCTCTTTCTAGCTGCTTTTCCGCTTTTAAAAATATTTCTGTTGGCGCAGTTGTTGCATGATCGTTTACAGTTGTTCAACATGTAATTGGGGTTGTTCGTACATTCACCGGCTGATGCCCAGAAACTGCAACGTTCCTCACTATCTTTACAGAGGGCATCGGCATCGGCTTCAGCTTCGGCATCGGCTTTAGCTTTCACATCAGCAGCATTGTCATCAAAGTCTTCTTCATAACCGTCGTCATCTTCATCAACATAGTCATAACCATTGTCGTCGTCCAAATTGTAGCAGACAACTGTACCGTCGTCTTGGACTACACAGCCATCTTCATCATCTTTGTTTTGGGCCTCCTGCGCAGTGCAGGCAGTGTCTAGCAATGCGAGAAAGGCGAGGACAAAGCAGATAATTCTCATCCTTTTTTAATGTGCTGCTAGCTAACGCTGGTTCCCAAAGTTGGATGCGCTTATGATGCTACTGTGATAAGAGATAAGTGGTACCGTACAGTACTGTGATGTGGTACTGTAACTACGAGTGTATGCTGTATGCTTGCGAGCGAGTACTCGTATTATGTCTTCTGTCTTTTGTCGTAAATCTGAATTTCAAAGAGAAGCTTTTTCCAACGGTTCTTTTTTATAATGTGTGAAACTCCCAAGCCGTCACAGTAAAAGCAAGTTGAAGTTTTCAGAATCTTTCCGATGAGTGAGGAGTGAGTTTTGGATTACGCGAGGGCAGGCAGGCAGGAAGGAGGAGGGAGTGTCAATTCAACTCCTTCATAATAATCGTATCATACGGTACAGTCAGCATCTACTGCATATCATCTTTATCACAGATCCACAATTCAATCAATTCCATTCAACAATGCTTCGCATCACATTGCTCCTCATTCTCTCAATCAGCGTCTTGGGATTCGCTCCAAATGCTCATTTGTCAATCACAAAGAGCGGATCATCGGTCGCTGTCCCTTTGAGAATGGCAGAAGAACCGCAAGAAGTGGCAAAAGATCAGCCAGAAGAGCCTGATGCTGATGATAGCATGGTTTCATCAAAGTTCGAGGCCGCCAATCAAAATCCTACGAACTTGGTGCGCGACGTTGGTACTGAGCAAAAATGGCGTGATACAGAGATTGGCGCCAATACACAATTCGATTTGGCGAACTTTTCTTCTATTTTTGTTCTTGTTCCAGGTAAGTGCACGCACCTGTATGATACTAATTGAATTACTTGCATAGCTACCGGTGCAGTTCAGACGCGCTGTCCTTGATGGATGTTTTACTCGTGTGACAATGGTGTGATGTTGATTTCACATGGCTTATCATAACTGACAATCATCTGATCAATATTTCTCTTTTCCCATCATACAGCTGTCTTACTCTTGAACGATGCCTTTCATTTCTTGCCCAAGGAATGGCAGTTAATCTAAACGACTTTCCAAACATGTATTTGTACAGTGGAAAGTTCGAAGTTGTGGGTGCGTTATGCATCATAACAATTATTAACATCGATAAATTCAACAACGTGTGTACATGGTACCGTACAGGCGAGCGGGATGGTAGAAGACAAAGAACTGGGCATACATGTATTTATACTGTGGTACATACGTGCTATGTAGTCTTTTATAAAACGTGCATTTTAAAAATGAAATTAGCAGAAATTTACAAAACGTACACGTGTAAGTCACGTGTAGCACCTATTCATTACATTCATCTACTCACCAGACCAATTCGTGTGTCGATTTCACTCATTTGCAATGGTGTGTGTTTTTACGCCTTCTTTTTCTTCAAGCCGATCCTCAGCTGCTTCACAATTGTTGAAGGCATTTGTTTGTTTCCATACACGTACCCAATTACCTCCAGCTTCTTTTTTAAATAATGCATCCATGTCGTAGGTTAGGGTTCGTAGTTTTGTGTGCGTTATGCATAACAATTATTAACATTGATAAATTCAACAACGTGTGTACCTGGTACAGGCAAGCGGGATGATATAATACAAAGAACCGGGCATAAACGCGCATTTTAAATGAAATTAGACTAAAGTTGATTGCAGAAATTTACAAAACGTAGCACCTATTCATTACATTTGTAGGTCGATTTCACTCATTTGCAATGGTGTATGTTTTGACGCCTTCTTTTTCTTCAAGCCGGCCCTCAGCTGCTTCACAATTGTGGAATTTGGAGGCATTGGTTTTTTCCATACCCAATCAGCTCCAGCTTCTTTAAATAATTCATCCATGTCGTTACCTGAGCACCCGATAATGATTGAGTCAATTCTTTGCCGTCTCATGGCAAAAACGACATCAGTTCCAACCATCACTCCACCTGCTTCTTCCATATACTGATCTACAACAATGACATCAAATCTATTATTCGCGCAGATAGAAAGGGCCTCTTCGCCGGTGCATGCTTCCATTATCGTAGAATTTGGAGCAACTCCCTTAACCATTCTACGACTGAGCATCAATCTGTTCATCTTTACATCGTCGATTATGAGGACAGATATGGGTTCCTGAATCAGTTTCGGCATATCTTCTACTGCAAACTCTTCCGGAGGATCGCAGACCAACATAGGCATCTTCACAACGCAAGATGTCCCTGATTTTATGGTAGGATCACTGTAAAACCGAATCGAACCCCCTGTGAGATCAACTAGATGTTTGGCTATTGCAAGACCAAGACCAGTTCCTGGTGCCCCACCGCGTTGCACAAAACGCTCAAATAGTTTCTTTTGTTCTTTCTTTGGAATGCCGGGACCGGTGTCGCAACATTCAAATTGTATATTGTCATCTACCCATTCCATTAATAAAACAATAGAGCCGGTTGTAGTGTATTTGATGGCATTAGTGACAACGTTCGTCATCACCTGCTGGATACGATGAGGATCGCACATAACCCATCCCTTATCTCCAACCTTGCACTCCTTTCGGAAGGCCACTCCTGGTCGCACTGAAGGCAACAGCATTTTGTACACGCTGTTCAAAACATCTTCAATGAAAATTGGGGCCAGATTCAATGTCATTTTACCTTCTTCCATCTTCCTCACATCCAGCAGATTGTTCATAATAGACGACATGAAGCCAGTACATAATTTCATCGCATCTACAAGAGCTTGTGCCTCTTTAGGCATGCCATGTTCAGGCATTGAGATCAGCGCAGAGTCAATAGAGTGTAGAGGGTTTCGCAGCTCGTGCGCAAAGTAAGCTGTCATGTTTCGTTCTGTCTCTACTTTCGCTTCTTGAGATGCTCTGGTGTACTGCATCTCTCTTAACTCTTGAGAATGTTTTCTATCATCCGTCACATCCTATGGATAAAATATGTGTTAGAGAGTATTCTGACCGAACAAAGATGAAACAAATTTGAAAGCAAACTCAATGTTCAGTCATACCTGAGCAACTCCAACTACTCCAACAATGTTGCTTTCGTCGTCACGGCGTGTAGTAGCGTTTACTGTATATGAAAGGTAAATGGTATTAGAGTTGAAAAATAGGTCTATGTGGAGAAGCACGATCATGAAAAAAACTAACCAAGCAAGTAACGAATCTCTTTCTGCTTCGTCTCGAACTCAAGCTCGTAATTACTTGTTTCATTTCCCTGCAATGCATTGTCTAAAACCTTTTGCACGGACGGCCTCAATTTCGGCACAATAAATGTGGACACTGCAAGGGTAATTGAATGAATGTGTTAGAAGAAAATCATATCGACTATGGTGCTTGGCAGAGCAGATAAGATGCATACCTAAAGGTTTATTGAAAGCCTCATCTTTGGAATATCCAGTAATTTCGGCTGTTTTATCATTCCACTCGTTTACGTTTCCATTGACATCGATACCAAAAATTGGCGCATTGCTGTGAAACAATAGATAGGTTGAGAAAAGTAAACATTGTGGAAGTTATCATGTACTTGATAAGTGCATCACTTACGCAGTGTCCACTAATTGACGCAATTCGTTGGCCATCGCTGCCACTGCTCGGTCTCTTTGAGCTGCCTCTGTAACATCCTGGGCAACTCCGACAACTCCGATAACACTATTGTCAGCATTTCTCCTGGTTGTAGCATTAACGAGGAGATAACGAAATTCGTTTGTCTTCGTTTTGATCTCAAGCTCATAGTTAGAAGTTTCTTTCCCATGTAGAGCACTATTCAAGATTTGTGTGACAGGCTCATGAAGTTTGGGCACAATGAATGTAGTAACCAGATGTTTACCTACGGCCTCCTCTTTAGAGAATCCCGTGATCTCTGCCGTTTTATTGTTCCATTCATTCACGTTCCCTTCAACATCGATACCAAAGATGGGTGCATTCGCAGTATCTACCAACTGCCGGAGCTCATTCGCCATGACAGCAACGGCTCTATCATGTTGTGCTGTCTCTGTAACATCTTGGGCCACTCCAACCACCCCAACAATGTTGCTATCGGCATCCCTCCTGGTTGTCGCATTCACAAGGAGGTACCGGATCTCGTTTCCTTTTGTCCGGAATTCCAACTCATAGTTGCTTGTGCCTTTTCCATGAAGAGCATTATCCATTACCTCATTCACAGACTTCCTGAGCTTAGGTACAATGAATGTCTGCACAAGAGGGAGGCTCAAGGCTTCTGCTTTGGAGAAACCGGTGATCTCTGCAGTCTTTTCATTCCACTCGTTCACTTTGCCATCAACATCGATTCCAAAGATGGGTGCATTTGCTGTATCAATAAGCTGACGAAGTTCGTTCGCCATCTGCGGTTCAAGTTCATAGAATCAAGAGACGGAAATGAGTCTTCACAGTTACAAGAAGGCTTTTAAAAATGTGTTCAAGCTTGAAACTTACCGCTGCGACAGCTCTATCGTGCTTGGCTGCCTCTGTAACATCCTGGGCCACACCAACGACACCAATGACATTGTCCGCGACATCCTTTCTTGTAGTTGCATTAACTAGCAAGTAACGAATCTCATTACTCTTTGTTCGGAATTCTAATTCGTAGTTACTTGTCTCAACCCCTTTCAAAGCATTATCAAGAATTTCCTGCACATTGTCACGGAGTGAAGACACAATGAATGTGTGAACTAAATGCTTACCCAAGGCTTCATTCTTCGTGAAACCAGTGATCTCGGCTGTTTTGTTATTCCACTCGTTTACGTTGCCATCAACATCAATTCCAAAGATTGGGGCGTTTGCGGTGTCTACTAGCTGCCTCAACTCGTTCGCCATGACGGCGACAGCCCTGTCATGCTGAGCTGCCTCTGTAACATCTTGGGCCACTCCAACAACACCAACAACATTTCCTTCGACGTCTCGCCGAGTAGTAGCGTTCACCAGAAGATACCTAATCTCATTCTTCTTCGTCTGGAATTCCAATTCATAATTACTAGTCTCTTTCTCATTCAGTGCATTATCTAAAATTTCCTGAACAGAGCCCCGCAATGATCCAACAATGAATGTCTCAACAAGCGGTTTTCCAATGGCCTCCTGTCTTGAAAACCCCGTGATCTCGACTGTCTTGTTGTTCCATTCATTGACATTGCCTTTCACGTCAATTCCAAAGACTGTTTTAATGTGTTCAGATTAAAAACAGGTTTAGATGCAAGTCTCATATCCCTGGCAAATGCGTTTTAAATTTGTACTTACTTGGAGCATTTGCAGTATCCACCAATTGCCGCAATTCATTTGCCATCTGCAAATCAAACAATATGGAAGTTGTTAGCCATTGAGAGTGAAACAATTCACTTTTCACATTTGAAACTTACAGCTGCGACAGCTCTATCGTGCTTAGCTGCCTCTGTAACATCTTGTGCAACACCGACTACACCGATGATAGCATTGACATCATTGCGCCTCGTTGTAGCATTAACTAATAAATATCTCACTTCGTTGCTCTTAGTCCTAATTGTGATAAAGAATTGGAAATGTTCAGTTTCTTTATGTGGGCGACAAAATTCGCAAGGCCTACTATGATTGGATAGACTCACCTAAACTCAAGCTCATAATTACTCGTTTCAATACCTTTCAAGGCGTTGTCAAGCACCTCTCTTACAGATTGTCGAAGTGAAGGAACAATGAATGTCTCAACCATTTGATTCCCCATTGCCTCCCGTTTAGAGTACCCTGTGATTTCAGCTGTCTTATCGTTCCATTCATTTACATTACCATGGATATCTATGCCGAAAATTGGAGCATTGGCCTTGTCCACCAATTGCCTGAGCTCATTCGCCATCTATTGCAAGTTTCACGAGGAAGTGAGAAAATTCTGCCAATGCAGTGCGCTGAATAAAAAATAATTTGCCAACTAAACTAACCACTGTCATTGCTCTATCATTCTTCGTAGACTCTGTGACATCCTGTGCCACTCCTACGACCCCAGTGATATTGTACTCAGCGTCACGACGAGTTGTAGCATTCACAAGTAAGTAACGAATTTCTTTCGACTTCGTTTCAAACTCTAACTCGTAATTGCTCGTTTCAATTCCACGGAGAGCTTTATCCATAACTTCCTGAACCGATGATCTGAGTGAAGGCACGATGAAAGTAGAGACTGTTGAAGAATTAATTAGCAAGTCTTATTCATTATAGATGAAAGCATGTCGTCGAAGATATTCAAAGACTTACCCAAAGGCTTATTAAGAGCATCCTCCTTTGGAAACCCAGTGATTTCAGCTGTCTTATCATTCCACTCATTCACGTTCCCATTGATATCAATACCGAAGACTATTTGTACCAAACAAAGTTAGAAATGGCAATTAAAACGAACATGAAGAAAATAAGTTTCTGTTGCAAATAAATCTACTTACTTGGTGCATTGGCAGTCTCTACAAGTTGGCGTAGTTCATGGGCCATCTGTCAGGATAAGGAACAACATGATGTGAGATTTTTGCTTTCGCACTACCATAAATTGATTCATGAGTTCGCAGTGCAATATCAAACTTACAGCGGCGACTGCTCGGTCATTCTTGGAGGATTCAGTGACGTCCTTTCAAGATTATTAATGCAACAAAGAAATAGGATAAGGTGAGAAACATTTAAATGCAGCACCAAAATGAATGTGGACCACGCTCCAGCACGACAACCTCATACCTGAGCGACTCCTACAACTCCAACAATATTAGAGTCGGGATCTCGACGTGTTGTTGCATTTACTAAAATGTGATGGTGTAGAACATTAGTTGTTGTTACAATCTTACGTGAAAACGAGAATATGTGAACATAAAGAAGTGATCTTACCTAGCAAATATCTGATCTCGTTCCCCTTTGTTGTGAACTCCAACTCATAGTTACTTGTTTCCTTTCCTTTCAAAGCATTGACCAAAATACCTTGAACAGTAGCCTTTAGTTTTGGAACAATAAATGTAGATACGAGGGGTTTTCCAAGAGCTTCTTCGGCGCTGAATCCAGTAATTTCAGCAGTTTTATCATTCCATTCGTTCACGTTGCCATCCTTATCAATACCGAAGATAGGAGCGTTTGCCCTGATAAGACAAGTTAAATTTTATGAATATTATACAGATTTGCTGAAAAAAAACACTACACGCGTAGTTCAAAAATACGTACTTGTCGACAAACTGACGGAGTTCCTCAGCCATTGCACAAACCGACCGCTCGTTTTTTGTAGATTCCGTCACGTCTTGAGCCTATAAAATTTTGAAAGCGGTCAGAAACATATAATCCAAACCAATAGAATTGTGTCCAACATCATGACTTACCACTCCGACAACTCCAATTATGTTGTTCTTTTGGTCCATACGTGTGGTAGCATTGACTAACAAATAGCGAACTTCGTCATTTTTTGTCATGAACTCCAACTCGTAATTTGATCTCTCAATGCCTTTCAAGGCGTTTGCCATAACCTCCTGCACAGACTCCTGCAATTTAGGAACAATGAATGTAGACACGAGTGGATTGTTCATTGCTTCAACCTTGGAATACCCTGTAATCTCTGCAGTCTTTTGGTTCCATTCGTTCACTAGCCCATTCTCATCTATTCCAAAAATTGGCGCATTCGCTGTTTCGATCAGAAGTCGCAATTCACTCGCCATCGCAGCAACGTATCTATCATTACGCTTCGTCTCTGTTACATCTTGAGCCTGTTGTATTATTACGTTGAGCAACCAGAAAACAAAACACGCACAAATAAAATAAGTAAAATGAGTGAGTGACTTATTACGTTGAGCAACCAGAAAACAAAACACGCACAAATAAAATAAGTAAAATGAGTGAGTGACTTACAACACCAACGACACCAACTATGTGGTTCTCGGCATCGCGACGCGTAGTGGCATTAACAAGAAGGAATCGAATCTCTTCCGATGCACTACAGAATTCGAGCTCGTAGTTTGATGTTTCATTGCCGTGTAAAGCCTTGTCGAGCACATCCTGGACCGATTTCTGGAAATCCGGCATGATGAATGTAGAGACTTTATCAAATAAACATGGTTAGTGTTGGAAATGAATTAGAGGACATAGATTACCTCACAGTATAAAACTCACCTAAAGGTTTATTAAAAGCCTCGTCTTTAGAAAATCCTGTGATTTCAGCAGTTTTTTCATTCCATTCGTTCACATTGCCCTTCACATCAATCCCAAAGACTATTACAATTGATTCAAAGTTAGAAATCACAAACACTTCAAAATTCATACGAATGGTTAGAAAATGATTGTACTTACTGGGAGCATTCGCAGTATCAACTAGTTGCCGCAGCTCATTTGCCATAGCTGCAACTTCTCTATCATGTTTCGCAGTCTCTGTTACGTCCTATTCAAATGAAAATTAAAGTGAGCAAGTGTGGATATTTTCTCAAAAGTGCTACAGTACGAGTACATTCAATTACCTGTGCAACTCCTACAACTCCAACGATATGATTCTCTGCATCTCTTCGGGTCGTGGCATTAACAAGCAGATAGCGAATCTCGTTGCTCTTTGTTCTATTTTGAGCGGGATGTGGATTGCGGTTAGAGAGTATTTCAAAGAGGCTTCTTTTTAAAAAAACTAGCACTCTGCAGCTACAGGCCATTTAAATCCCAGAGTACAAAGTCAAATACCAACACTCATGTATCGACATACCTAAACTCCAACTCGTAATTGCTTGTTTCCTCCCCCTTGAGGGCATTATCAAGAACCCTTTGCACGCTGTTGCGCAATTTTTTCACAATAAATCTGGATACCAGAGGTTCCCCTTTGGCTTCATCTCTAGAATATCCTGTGATTTCAGCCGTCTTGTCGTTCCATTCGTTCACAAGCCCGTCGAGATCTATTCCGAAAACTGTTCAAAAGGAATGAAATTAGAAACAATTACAGGTAAAAGTCATTCATATCCTTGGCAGACCCGACCCACCCGCATTACATATACTTACTTGGTGCATTTGCAGTATCAACCAGCTGCCGCAATTCATTGGCCATCTATAACCGAAAAGAAAAAGGAAGGTTTGGATGTTAGCTTTGAAGTACTGTACCGGTACAATAAAAATATTTATCATGATGGAAAGCAATGTTGTATCTTTCACATTTGAAACGCACCGCTGCAGCCGCCGCAACCGCACGATCATGTTTGGTAGCCTCGGTGACATCTTGTGCCACTCCAACAACTGTCAAATGAAAAAAACGCAAATACCAGTGAGTAAAAGAAACATCTATGCCAGGATCATGCCGGTACTATCCATCAAAAAGAAAACTAAAACTCCCGGGCTCCATTACGCAAAACATGGAACATGACTCACCTCCAACAATATTATTTCCGACATCACGTCTCGTACTAGCATTTACAAGCAAAAACCTGGTCTCCTTGGATTTCGTATGAAACTCTAATTCATAATTCGCCGTTTCGATCCCTTTCAAAGCTTTGTCCAGAACTTCCTGGACAGATTCACGAAATCTAGGTGCGATGAAGTTGGCAACGAGTGGCTGGTTAAAGGCTTCCTCCCTTGAATATCCGGTGATTTCTGCTGTCTTGAAGTTCCATTCATTGACATTCCCGTTGGCGTCAATTCCAAAGACTATTAGGCGTTTGATTTGGGTTTTGATGGGTTAGTTACGTCCGTTAGATGTATAATCACGTATGAGGGATGAAATAGCATGGTCTTGGTACAGTACCGCCAGGATAGGCAAGATCTTTATACTTACTAGGAGCATTCGCAGAGTCTACGAGTTTTCTGAGTTCGTGTGCCATATTAAGGTGGGGCGAGATGAGAGACGAACCTCGGTCTCTGTCCAAGCGAGCAGCTCTGTCGCTAGCTTTGGTTTTCCGGGATTGTTGCTGACTCTCGCAGTTTCCGTCTGGTGCCGATGCTGATCGCTTCATAGCCTAATGTACGCGTATTTTTAAAAATTATCCAACTGGCTGTCAGCTATTGGGGACTTCTTACTGGCGCCGTTTCAGTTCTGGGAAACGGAATATGTATAAGTTCAAAGTGCGTTGTTTTCAGGTGTTGTTGTTGTGTGATTTCTCCGCAATTTGAGAAAAACGGAAGAGGGAATTGGAAAATTGTATGGTTGAAGACGCACAAAACGAAACAGAGCAGCTGCTTTTATAAAAAAGGTGTTATATAAAAATGTCTTACCATTCGCGCGGCGCGAAACGCTGGTTATTGCACCCCTTGCCTTGCGTACGTATCATAGCAAAAGAATTCCGGGCACACAACAGGATTTTATAAATGCTCACTGACATTTATTTTTCAGTCACGCTTCAGATTTCTGAGATCAACAGTTTTTTGAAGTTTGACTTTCAATATCTTCTTGAAGAATGAATCTTTGAAGTACGTAGAGTTCAGAGTGGTGATACAATTTTCGAGGTGAAAAGATTAGTGACATCGGACATGATGACATCCGATCTGGGGCCGCGGACACCCCAGCCCTAAATCTAAAACCGGACTTTCACGATCGAAATTTATTAATAATAGTTGAAGATTGCATTTCAAATTTGAAAATTGTATTGAACCAAATTATTGAATTATTTTATTAATTACACCTCTGTTCGAGTGTAGGTTTTTATAATCGAACTGTCGTGCGTGGAGTTACGTTGTGTTGTGTCTTGCTTGTGTGTTTTTGGTAACTGTTGTCGTTAAACGAAAAATCGGCTAACGGCTGCTCGTCTGAATTTGCGTCGCGGGTGAAAAGCTACTGTAGCTACTGTAGGCGTCGCCAGTCGCCACCCCATCGCTGCGCTATCGCTTGCTTGAACATTGAAAGAAGTTTGTTATTTTAAAGTTGAAAGGTCATTTGAGTCGGTGATCACTGCGTTACTGTATACTCGTAGTCTACTCGAGTCTATTATACTGTTATCAATGCCGCGAACCAGCAGAAAGAACAAGCAATCAAAAGCGAAAGGAGCGCCATCATCAATGTCCCTGGTGGATAAGGCAGCTGCATCTTCTACCAATGGATACGCTCTTGACAGCAACGATACCAGTGGCATTGGAACTGTGAATGGCAAAGACGCATATGGGCGCAAGCGGAACAAGCGGAAACGTAATGCAAAGACTGCTGCAGGCGTGAACGTGAACGTGAATCAAACAACGCCGCACAGGGTCCACCACACTGTGCAAAGGACGTTTCGAAATATCACCAATGAACCAATTTCAAGTACACGTTGGCCTAACAGTACCGCAAGTTCAACTCTTGCAACGCCAGGCTACCTTCAAAAGAATCAACGAGAACGGGAACGGGAACAGCAACAAACTGCAACCCCACACAATCCATCCACGCAAACTCCTCACAACCCATATACAAACAAGAACCGCTGTGCACCTCCATCCTCTGCCAAACAACCACGTATACCCCACTCTCAAAAATTGTCTAGTACACACGTCATTTGCGCCGTTTCTGAAAACCTCGCAAGAGAAACCTGTCTCACTACAATGGACGCTGGATCGCCAGTGGTGCTCGAAGTGAACAAAATGGGAAATGGGCAAATGTATGCAGAGACCATTTGCTTTTTGGAGATGATGAATCCTCATGAGATTCTATTGAATGAGGGGAGAAAGAATAGTCAATTGTGCCAAAAGATTTTGGCAGTGTTTGCCAAGGATGTCAATTTGGAAGACGAAGACATGAGAGGTAATGGGAATGACAACGACAATGGGAATGCTACGACACGTACCACCAACACCATCAACCCTTCTGCAGACTTGACGGGAGCATGTTCCACCAAAACAGTAGTCAAATTCGTCCCTCGATCCTACTTTGATCAAAATCGCGGTGCGGAGCTCTTACGCAACATTGCACGCGAGAGCGCCCTCGACTCCTCCATTTTGGAAGAATACATCCTCCTCTCCTCCTCCTATGCCGTGCTGCAATACCTTCAAATATGCCTCGGGGCGAATTTTGCCAGGAATAGTTTGGACATTTGTATGAATTGGGGTGGAAAGAATCGGATGGCGATTGATCGATCCTCGATTGCTCATTTGGAGTTATTGGCCAATGCTAAAACTGGTAAAATGCAAAATTCATTGATTGGGACGATTGATTGTACAAAGACGACGGTTGGGAGTCGGTTGTTGAGGACTAATCTCATGTCTCCGCCAACGAGGTTGGATACGATTAATGCTAGGTTGGATTTGGTCGATTCATTTTTGGAGGATGAACAATTCTTTTATGAAGTGATGGATCAGTTGGTCGCCCTGCCTGATGTTGAAAAGATGTTGGCTCATATGGCACTTGTTCCAAAGAACAGAGGAGGAGGAAAGACTCGTTATGGGGATAAGAGGCAGGTCACTGCTCGTATGGCTAGTAAAGGTATTTCTGCTCTGGTTTGTATCAAAAGCGCCTTGTCCGTAGTGCCAAACTTTGCAAGGGCGATTGAAATTCAACTCAAGTCGCTCTTGAAAAGGGATAGGAGGAACGGCAAGAAGACGGACGATGAAAGTCCAAACTCTTTGGCTGACAATGACAATGCCAAGCCAAATAGCCATGTGCCTAATCAGGGCGATGATTGTAATGAAGACGATGTCAATGACGATGACGATGAACAAGACAACAGCGGGTCGAAATCGTCCCAGTCTAGTAGTTCTGGCGTGGAGTCAACTGCAGAGGATGACGACGATGGCTCCGAAACGATCGCAACCAGTCTTTTACTTGGCCTTGGTAGTGGACCTCTAGTAACCTCTGGTGGGAATCGTCGGCACCAACTCCTTCGGGCGATTCTCATTGCCATGAAGAACCCATTATTGAATGAAATTCTTGATGCTGTAATGGATATCTTTACAGAAAGTACAACGTACAGTAAAAACAGTCATGCAATGCGGCACCAGGAGTGTTTTGCATTGAAACCAAATACTGATGGTATGATGGTAAGCACAGATTAGATGTCTTCAAGACTCAAGTCACTCCATAAAAGATCAAGTCTTACACTCAAAGTTTCTCCCATTAAAATAGGACGTTTTGAGGAAGGCATTTCTGGCAAATGTTTCGGATATTTACAAGTTGGCCGACGAATATGCAGAGACTCATGGGTTTACAGTCACCGTCAAGGAAACGACGGCAAGAGGATACTATTTGGCAATCCTTGTGAATTCCATGAATTCAGATCTTCCGCCAAATTTCATCCAACCTGTCAAGACAGGTCGATTTATCAATTGCACAACTGAGGAGGTGAGGCTTTTGGTATTGACTTCCTTGAATTTTAGTATACAAATTCCTGGTAACTCATTCGTGCATATATTTTCATTAGGTCCTCAGTCTTAGTTCTCGAGCGCAAGAAAATGTTCAAGATTTATTGTTGATGACGCACGAGCGTATTCAGGAAGTGATTGACATTGCAAGGCAAAAGTATGATGCGTTAGCCTCTTTATCGGACGCGATTGCATTGATCGATATGTGTCATAGCTTTGCGGACAATGTTGCAAGTAATAGATTACCATGGTGCAGACCAATTGTCACAGATTGCTCTTCCACAGGGTCGGAAGCAACGTATCAAAATACAGGAGAGCTGCCAGGGAACTGTACTGTGGGGAGCGGATCAATTGCAATTCGAAATGGCAGATATGCGATAGATGTGAGCAAGACTGGTCTGATGTCATCTGGATCCAATTGTGGGGATTTCATTCCCAATGACACCTATGCCTCTGCATTTCAAAATTTTACTCTACTTTCAGGAATTAATGGCTCTGGCAAATCTACTTATTTGAAGCAATTGGCCATTACTGTTATTTTGGCACATTGTGGAAGCTATGTTCCTGCCGAAGAGGCATTTATTCCAATTCGTGATCGACTATGCACTCGTATTGGTACATCAGATGACCAGGAACACAATATTTCGACGTTTATGCAAGAGATGAAAGACACCGCCTTCATTTGTAGAAATGCAACTGATCGGTCTCTGATTCTAATCGACGAACTTGGAAGAGCAACTTCTAATGAAGATGGTGTAGCCATTGCCTGGGCTGTATCTGAATTTATGTTGGTGAAACGCGCAATGACATTCTTTGTGACGCACTACCCGCAACTTTGTAGACTTGCCGATGTTTACCCCAACGTACAGAACCAACATCTTGGAACGGTAGTAGAGGAAGAAGGGGTGAGGTACATGCACAAAATTTTGCCTGGTCCATGTCAAATGTCCGCTGATTATGGTATAGAAATGGCTGCTACTTGTGGTTGGCAACGAGATGTCGTAGAAATGGTAAGGTTTCTTTCTTCCTTCATGCAATTCATTACACGGTTGGTCTCACCACCATCCTCTTATACTTGCTTCAATTGAATTTGAGATCAGGCAAGAACAATAAGAGAGCAAGTAGAAAAGAAACTTCCTGATGATGTCTTGTGCCAAAGACAATGCGGGGACTCGATTGTTGATTTGACAGCAATTAAGCATAAAGCTGAGTCTATACTAAATGATCTAGCTAAGCACCTCGTTGCTCTGAAAGCAAGCGAGGAACGCTTAACTGAAAATGCGCGCAGATCTTATTTACAGGTGCGTGATAAATTGAACTCTTTTGTTATATTCCCTGCTCGAACTGTGAAGTTAACACCTTCATTCTTCCAGGATCTACATGATCAATATTCTTCACCAAGCGATCCCAATATTGTGCAAATGATGAGAAATCTCCTTCTCGACAATGATGAGACATCAACTCCAGTTCTGCCATTACGACCAGAGGGCCTTTCTTGTATCAGTGAAGAGCAAGGCGAGATCAATAGTGAAATCGTTCTCAATGAAGATGCAGAGATTTCCTCAGTCAATGTACTAAACCACGAGTCGCCAATGCATCAAGAATTGGATACATATGCATCATGTGCTACTTCTGCAGTCAATAGAACTGGAATTGAAGCTCAAAAGTATGAGGTCTTTACAATATCTTGCGGATCTGAAGTCAATGAAATAAATGAGTTTACTAACAAGGAACATATTCCCAAGGCGAGCCCACATTTGGCAGGTGACAAAGAAACCACAGATTTGCAGAACTGTAGAGAAGATTCGCCATTATCTCATGTCAAGACTAAATTTCTTCGGATTCGGGATCCATGCATGACGGTTTGCGAGACGCACAGAAAACGCAACGACGATGAGTCCAGCATTGACATAAGTTCGTCATCATCGAGTGATAGCTCGTCCTCTTCCCAATCCTCAGAAAGTAGTTCATCGTCCTCTTCAAGCTCATCTTTGTCGTCGTCCTTTTCATCAACAGAAGATGAGTTCTTTCTTCAAAAATGATGTGAATAAGTTGATTGATACCTTCACGTACGTGTACCGTACAGTAGTTAGTAATTGAATAGGCCAAAACAAGTAAAACTGTCACTTTTTGAATTTTAAGAGACCGTTTCCTTGGTGCCATGAAACCTTACGAGAAAATTCTTGACCCCATGGAACAACTGGAATTGGACACTTTATGTCAGAGTGCGTCGAGCCAGCATAGACCTCTTCAATGTGCAAGCGCGAAAGCAGATATCTTTTTTGCTGATAAAGATGGTCTTCGTTGCCAATGGAAAAATCAACGTCCCATTCTTCCATGTTCTCTGCGAAAGACCCGTCTTGGCCTGAAACCCATCCTTTCACAAATATCATCTCACAAAAGACTGGCTTGCCTGTCCATACACCTCATTTTTCCACCGGATTCGAAGAAGAACGATTACAATCTAATAGTCCTTGTGCTGAGGAATCATGTGATCTTGAAACTGAGTTATTTAAGGCATTCCAGGAAGCAGAGCGATTCTTTCGCGACAAAAATGTTTAGAGGTCGTGAAGATTGAGTTCAGCTCTGAATACTTTGGATTTGTATTTCACCACACCAGAATTGTCATTTTATCAGACATCATAACAACTTTCTTCCATGCATCACATTGTCTCTCCTTGCGGTCTAAACAATTCTTAAAGGATAACAAAATTCATAAAAATCTCAAGAATCCAAATGAAGGTTTATTTATTTTAACTGACTGACTCCTGCCAGAAAGCATTGGAAAGAATTGATGTCACAGACCCCACGAGATCTATGAGTTTTAATAATTTGTCACAACGCTCGACATTTTAGAAATGGAACACTTCACGTCATCACAAACAGGTAATCCTTTCTATTATTCCGATGAAGTTCAATGTAAATTAGTACAAGTACTATCAAATAGCAAAGGGATCATACACATTCTACGCAATATCTCTCAGCATAATAGAGAGTGTGATTGATAAGTATCATCGTTTCGATTCCAACGACTTTTAACTTGATAAATCCTTGAGAAAAGTGAGTTGGACTAAATTTGATGTGCAGAGACATTGAAAAAAAGGGCGAGACCCTCAATCATGTTCCATGGCACACCATACAGTACAAGTACCGGTACCACCCCCATGCGATGCGCATGATGCTGGCACTTCAATCTCAATTTGTACTTTTGCAATTCTTTTCGCCCCGGCAGACGGACCAACAACAATGAATTAATCTTCAAACATGTGAATGAGGCATGTGGTGGACATAAAAGGGGCAGGATAAGCAAAGTGGCATAGTGGCTTTGTTTATCAACAAGGGGCAAGGGGCTCCTATCCTGTCCCAAGAAACCGTAAGAATTCTCGTCACGGTACCGTACGTGTAAGTGACAAAAATTGCTAATAAATAATTCAATAAAGCCCCTCTGAAAAACAACGCCCCCGGAATTTTTGACTCTTGATTGGAAGAATTCCACCCGGTGTGACACGTGCATTATTGTCCTACCGGTTCTTGGTGTTGTACGTGTGCATTATTTTCAAAGGAATTAATCTTGTTGAATTTCCATTTCACTACATTGTTATCGAGCGGTACCAGTACCGGTACTACCATCATCGACGATCTCAGCACAAAAAAGTTTCCCACAATGCAAGCGAATGATCACAATGATCAATTATCCCATGATTGTAAAACTAGGGCGCAAATGAGAAGATTCTTCCTCAAGGAGGACGAATCAAGGCCCCTATCCGTCGTTGGTGATTCTACTTCTACGTGTACAAGTACGAGTACGAGGTATCAAATTCTCTTCAAAATGCATATGCAACGATTAGTTTTCTGCAGAAAGAATTCAGCAACTACTCGCAAGGGGCTGAAGAAATTCAAAGCCTTGACAAAAACGTATCTAAGCAAGCAAACACGCAACGAATCTCGTCTACAAGATCAATACATTTACAACATGCCATACCTACCTACCACGAGCACCAACGAAGACACTTTACCAATATTGGAGAACAAAGACACTACCACTTTATCATTCACGGATATTAAAGATACTGAAATGCAATCCATTCTTCCAGCAGGTTCTGATCGAGGAATTGAAATCGATGATTCATCTGAATCTTCAGATGAATCTTCGACCTCATTTCAAGACGAAGTAAGGAAAGTTCCAATAAGAAAGGAAGACACAAAACCACCTTGCGAGATAATTCTTGACCCCGTAGAACAACCGGCATTGGACACTACACACATATATCTTCACTATGCAAGCACGAAAGCAGATATCTTTTCTGCTGAGGTGTTACGTCTAGGCTCGCTTGGTCTACTAGGTACAGATGATGAACATCGCCAGTATTTGTCGCCAATGGAAAAATCAACGTCCCATTCTTCCATGTTCTCTGCGAAAGACCCGTCTTGGCCTAAAACCCATTCTTTCACAAATATCAACCCACAAAAGACCGGCTTGCCTTTCCACACACCTCATTTTCCCACCGGCCTTGAAGAAGAAGTAGAAGAAGAAAGCGTACAATCTGGAAGGCCTTGTGCTAAGGAATCATGTGATCTTGAAACTGAGTTATTTAAGGCATTTCAGGAAGCAGACCGATTTTTTCCTGACACTAGGTTTTAGATGTCGTGGAGATTGGATCATATATTCATTCCCTGTCACATTTCATACCAGAGTCGTAATACGCTACTTGTATCATCTTTCTTTCATGTCCCAAAAAGTTTCGCACTAAAAGAAATAAGATATAGAAATACTCACGCACGCATTTGTTTACGCGTATACATTACTCACAACCTAGCTAGATGCAGTACTGTGAGTACTTTGCTCTACAATGCCTATTAGTAATCTAATTTGTCACATTGCATGATTCAGAGTCCATTGGAGGCAAAGAATAAAAATTACAGATCAAAGTCTGCATCCACTGAAAGTAATTCTCGGAGAGCCCTCGAACATTATAATATTGATTGAAAAGTAACTTCAGCTCCTCGAGGACCTCAAACCACTCGGGATCAACATCCTCTGCCTTCTTCAGCCCCGATAGAATGGCATTCAAATGTCCATGCGCTACACCGAGTTGAACCAACATTGCCGCAAATTCACATGCGAGAGTGGCTCCATAAGCGGCCATTGGATTTGGAGGAACGCATGCGTCGCCGCCGGTAACAATCACACACGTTGAAAATTGTTCCAGCAGTTTATCCCTATTCTCACAGTTAGTCTGTGGGCTCGAATCAATCATGGAATTGGATGCAATCTTGATGTTGACCTTATAATCTCCATCAATAACTACGTTTCCTCTCTCACGAGCCGATTGCAGCTTGGCTCTGTTATGCTCATTATCCGGTGCATTGGTGAAAATATAGTCAAATCGCTGCTGATGGTCGTCCTCCCTTTCCTCCTTATTTTCTTCGACCGAACTAACAAGTCTATCAACTTTTGCCAGTTGCTCATTGAATTCTGCAAGTTCACATTCCATCTCACTATCGCTTGCACCCGCATCCTTGAGCTTTTGTGAATTCCAATTATACTTGGCAATAAGATTATGACGTATGCGTATGATATCCTCCTTGGTATTACGAGAGGATTCAATCGTAAAGTGCCATTTCTCAGCCCCCACTTCCACATTACGGGCAGTGTATGAATCCTTTTTCTCGCTTAGTTTGATTTCAAGCCATAGGCGGCATGCAGATGTCAAATTCGGCCATGAGAAGATTTGCATCTCATCCTTAAGTCCCGGAACCATTTCGCTCGTTCCCGCACCAGCAAATAGTGCCACAATATCAGTATTTTCATCATCTTCTTCATCAGCATCAGCATCAGTATCAGCATCATCCCCAGCAGTCTTGTAAAAGCAATCCAAATCACAACCAAAACGCAAATCAGCCCCAAAACGCTCGGCAGAAGCCAAAGCACTATCAACCGCATCTCCCAAAATAATCTGAACCCTATCCGCACTCATGATTCTCTCCCTCCCATCCTCCTCCGAAAGCACATGAATCCTCTGTTGATACTGCTGTAAATGTCCAAAAGCCTCCTCATCCAACATCCCCTCAGCAATATCATACGCTCTCCAGCTCGCATTTTGGAACCGAGACGTGACGCTCCTCGGTCCGTTTCGACACCGCTTATCGTACCCCGTGACACATTCTATCCCAACTTTTTTAAGTCCACTAACGGCCAGACTCCCTCCAATTCCGAGCCCGACGACTTTTACCTTGACGGGGAGTTTTTTGGGTGGTATGCGATGGACGAATTGGAAGCTGTTTTCGTAAAAGTGTTGAGGGAATAGGTGGAAGAATTCCTTGAGCCAGTCATATTGTTTGAGGATGAGGTATAGTCTTTCCTTGGAGTCTAGACATAATATGTCAAAACTGTTTGCAGTGCTAGAACTAGTAGCAGTGGCGGTACGCGTAGTATTGCGAATGCTAGTGCTATTGCTAGTAGTCGCAGTGTAATCGAGAGAGGAGCCAGCATGCACTTGATCATGCTTGATAACCCCCGCACGGGCCAAGGTAACATCCAGGGAATGTTCCTGCAATCTGTAAATCATTTTCGAGAAAAGTTGCATAATCTTATTTCTCAGCATGGCTTCCGGCTGACGGAGGTCGGTCATGTAGCTTGATACCTCCGGAATTTGGAATATTTTGGCTTGAATGGCTCGATTGTTGAGAGAGCGAATGGAAGGTTGGGATAGTTGGGTTTGGATGATTTGGACGATGGATTTGAGGCGATCGTGGTCGAGGCTTGGCATGGTTTGGGTTGCTGCTGATGGTACCGATTGTTTTGACGTCATTTTATTGGTGCTGCTTCTTTATTTATTTTTATTGCTTTTCCGTTTTGTTTTCCCCGTTGCTTTGTTGATCAGTCGTTGAAAGTGATTATTAGGTTAGGTAGGATAAAGCTTGTTTTGATCTTGACGACGGTGTGATGTCGAGTGACGAGTTCGAATGAAGAAGGTTGTTCTGGTTCTTGGATCTTTTCTTCGTCGGAATTTTCAATTTGAAACTTTGATGAGCTCATCTATCATACCGTGTGCTTCGATGAAGTTCTTCCCCTGTCGGATTGAGAGTAAAGTTTTGTATTTTTGATAAACTAAAAACTACTATACATTAAGTAGGCTAGAGACATGATTCGATTCGATTCTTGATTAATTACAATTCAAATATCTACGTAAATTGATTGATAAATCCCTCTAATTCGTCCGTGTGACCACCGGTAGCTGTCCCCATTGGGAACCTATCCACAGGCCTAGCTATATCAACAATCAATACGACCCTCTCCTCTTCAGTATAATTAAATGCACGATGGGTCTTGGAATCATCGAAACTAATGATTCTTCCGTCTGTATGAGTTTCTACACAACCATCAACCCATGTTCCACACAAGCCAGCATTGTCATTGCCAGCTGGTACGCTGAGGGGAATATGCACTCGAAGGATATGATTTGCGAGATCTGACCAGCCCGTATGAGCGCCAAGAGTTGTTCTTGGTTCAAGACGAGAAAACAATGCAGTCCTCAGCAAAGGACCAAGAGATTTAAGCAGCTTTGTTGTATGAGGCACAAAACTGCAAGTTAATGGAATAAATTTGCGCTTTGATACATCTGAAGCCGGGAATGTATGACAGAGAGGGAACACAGTCCACGAGGCAGGATATGCGCTATCAATATTCTCAACATCTTCGTCATATTCTGATTGATAATGATTTCTTTCTGGCCATGCTGTCCACTGGGGAATTTTCATAGCTTCTTCTACCAAGATCTTCATATTTCCATGGCTAGTCAATGTCTCCAACAACTTTCCACAAACATCCGTGATATCTTGATATGGTGGCGAGACCATTCTATACTTGTAGCTTAAGCGTTCATTAGACGCACCGATAGACTTGACTTTTTCCCACAGGCAACCATCCAATAATGGTTCCTCACAAGTTGACACTATTGAATTATCAATCTTTGATTTGAATTGCGGCCTTGATGCCAAATGTCGATAAACAAGTAGTGTGTATTTGGACTCTTTATAGGCTTGACTCTTTTGCTCGTGAATCACATTTTCACCTCTGTCATCGCTAGATTCAAATTCTTGGAATAATTGATCAAAGCTGAAGCTTCCTTTAAGGCCAGAGCTAGAGTAAAGGTAATAGTTTGGACATGCGTCCCCAGTGCGAAACTTTTCAAATTCTCGTAATTCACTTTCTTCTAGTTCGTCCCAAAAGTATTGATCGCCCATAGGTCTACTCTTTTCATAACCATTTGTCTCATTCGCATCCAGTTGACCACATAACAGGATTGCAATGACTTGATCTGTACGATCGCATTCAGGTGAAGTTCCGTGCGAGTGCGAGATGCCAGTCGAATCAATCCCACTCTTCTCTCCTGGAACTGGAACACAGGAATCTCTCCATGGCGAAGCGCAATGAGAACCATATCTCAATGACTCAAAAGTATTTTCTTTCTCCCCATTGCCACATTTCAGGACAGATCGCAAGAAATGGCAAATGGCAGCAGGGCTATTCACAGCCATGAAATTTTCACCTGGTTTGCAATCTTTTCTTCTTGATTTTTGCAATTGGCTGAAATCAATCATTTTAATTCTCGCATTGGCGCTTGTTTGCACTGTTTCTGAAGATGCCGTTGGGGGCTTACAACAAACATGAGATTGAGAACTCCAGTCAAAATGAGGTACATTAGCATGAAGAAACTCCTTCTCGTGGCCCTCTCCTCCCACAGACGGTGTATATCCCTCCAAAATAACATGCAGATCCTCATCATCCATCATGATATATTCTTCGTCTTCGGCTTCAGCTCCGGCATGGGCTTCCACAGAGTTTTTCTGGCGTGAAAACAATGACTGGTTTTCGTAAACGCCAAAAATGGTCAATCTAGGATCATCCCCGGTCATTTTCGCAGGTTTTGCACACTTCAATAAATGTGCATCGTCACTGAAGCAAAAGTTCACAGGAGCGGCCGCGTCTGACCCCCCCCCTCTACCCTCTAATGTCGGGTTCCAGTCTAGATTTGATTCGACATATTGATTTAACCTGTCAAGGTCTGTATTTTTGCCTGGGACTTTGATCGGATTTAGTGGTACAGTCACTTGGGTCCTTTCATTTGTTCGAACGTTGCAGCTGTTCATTTCAAGATTTAGTAGCTGCGTATCCTCCTTTCCAGGTTTTGTTGTACTACTTGTAGTTTTTGTGGTTAGTAACTTTGTAACGACACTTTTGTTTCATTTTCAGTCCGCTTGAAAAGAGGACAGAGGAGCGAAAGAAGAGAAAATAGAACGTGTTTCCTCCCTCCATTTTTCATTCGCATTTCGAAAAAAGTATCCTCCTCATTATTCTTTACATCATCATGTTGTCATGTTGTCTTACATGGATCAGGCAGGAAGTTCCTCAAACGAAACTACAGTGATTTCATTGTTCGTCGTCGTTCATTTTCCCTGCAGGTAAACATCATAAAACGATATACCAAACTTGAACAACAACAAAAACATGCTTGACTCAGTTGGTTTCATAGGATCTGGAATGATGGCATCCGCACTAATGGATGGACTCATTGCCAAGAAAACTCTCGCCAATCCATCCAGCATCACATGCTCCGACATCTACGCCCCTTCCCTCGAACGCGCTGCTCAAAAAGGATACAACGCCTACAGCAGCAACGATGAATTATGCCAAAACTCGAAAACTGCAATCATCCTTGCTGTGAAACCAAACGTCATTGAGAAGGTATGTCAGGATGTCATGGCCGCCGCGGAGAGCGAGGCGGTCGTCATCAGCATCGCTGCCGGCGTCACTCTTACCACTCTGGAGAAAAATCTTCCCGGACGTAGAGTGATCAGGGTCATGCCCAACACCCCCTGTCTCGTTGGAGAAGCTGCTTCGGGATTCGCACTGGGAAAGCTGGCAAATGATTCCGATAGGGATATTGTCAAGACTATTTTCGGTAGTGTTGGAATTGCGATGGAAGTCAGTGAACACCTTTTGGACGCTGTCACTGGATTGTCTGGATCTGGACCGGCTTATGTGTTTCAGTTTATTGAGGCATTGAGCGATGGTGGAGTTAGGTCTGGATTATCGCGTGATGTGGCTACTAAATTGGCTGCCCAAACCGTCAAGGGTGCTGCTGAAATGGTATTGAAAACTGGGAAGCACCCAGGTTTGTTGAAGGATGGTGTTACTTCGCCAGGAGGTACTACAATTGCCGGAGTTGAGGCTTTGGAAAAAGGGTGAGATTGTTTATTGCGGCGGCATTGTCATGTCGTGTCATTTTGCATTCATTTTCTTCTTCATTGTTTTCTAACTTGTTTTGTTCTGCTGCTCTCCGTCAAACCACAATCAAAGGGCGTTCCGTGCCACAACAATATCTGCAGTCAAGGCAGCGACAAAGAGATCGATGCAGCTCGGAGGAGTATCTCCCCATGATATTGAACATAAATATAATCTTTAAGAAATTACGTGTAGTTATCTTTGAAAGAAGAAACCACAAAAGCATAAAGACCCAACAAACACCACCTTCCAAAATCATCTTCAAACCTTTTATCAAAAATCATACATAGCTACTAGCTACTTAACTACTATGAATACAGCTATGAATACTGACTGTACATACCAACCTCTCGTCTTCGTAATCTGCATGATGTCTTTCGCATTGATAGTTTCTCCGGGCAAAAGCCAAAATGGACACCCAATGTGGGGATCGAACCCACGACCACACGATTAAGAGTCGTGCGCTCTACCGACTGAGCTAATTAGGCGGTTGTTATTTTCGTCGTCTCCATCTCAAAATATAGTCAGTATCAACAGTAATCAAACAGTAATCAAACACAAATCTCTGAAGGAAAATATACATACTGTAGTACGGTACGTAGTACCTTGGTAGTAGTGCAGTCTGATGGAAATTTACCGGGAATGAAACGCCCTGAAGATGGATTGATTCATTCATTCATTCATTCCATTCGGTCTTCATGTGAGGGGTCCAATTCGAGATGGAGCGCGCAATCCCCCCCGGCACAAAAGTTGTCGCAAAGACGCTCCCGCGCCACGCTCCATTCCACACAAAATAAAATCCGATGCAAAAAGAGTGATGAACATAAAAGAAAAGGAAGCCTACCGTACGGTACCGTACTGTATTGATTCATTCATTCATCATCCGGCACCTTCAATACAGTATAATACCAGTATCATCTGAACTCTTTGTAAACACTACTGTACACTCACAGAGTCAATTTTTCATCAATCATGAGCGCATTATCTCAAAGAATCAATAATACGCTTTGCCGGAAAAGGATACGTATACCTTCACTTGTAAACACTCATGCCCTCATCCATTCCAGTGCCATTCGCAGCCTCTCGACAAGCTTCGAATATGAATACCCAAATCGCACAGAAGCACCAAAAATCACACGATTCGTTGCCGAAAAACTCAGTGAAGATACCATTGTCGACACCACCAGCACCAACAACGTAGCTCGAGCAAACGCAAACCACGACCCATTCGACGACACCCAATCCCTCACACCTGCCCAACAACAACAAATCCGTCAATCCCAAAAATCCACCATCAAATCGACCCTCCCATCCTCCTTCTCCATCTCCACCTCTCCCCCAACCTCTATACCCCCGAACCTTCCTCGAGAATCCCTCACTACTCCACAAACCGAAGTGACGTTGTTAGACAATGGCATCCGCGTCGCTTCCCAAGAGACGTACGGGCAGGTAACAACCTTTGGCCTAATATCAAATTGCGGCTCAAGGCTCGAAACACGCGAGCAGACGGGCGTCAATCACTTGATGGAATTGATGGCGTTCAGCGGCACCCCGTCGTTGTCTTCCATGGATTTTCAAACGACGCTGGATTCCCTCGGGGGGGTATCTTTTGCAAGTTCTTCGAGGGAGCAGTTCTTGTATTGTATGGATGTCCTCAGGCCTAATGTCGTGGAGGCTATGGGGTTGTTGAGGGATGCGGTTATCGAACCGCGATTGGACGAAGGGACGGTGGAGGAGATGAAGAGGGTGGTGGAGTTCCAGTGGATGGATATGATACCCGAAGTGGTATTAGGGGAAGGATTGCAGATTGCGGCATATGGGCCCAAGGATGATGGTGTAGTGCAGCAGCTTGGTAAGAGCCATTTTTGTCCGTTGGAGGCACTGCCGAATTTGAATGCGGGGGCTGTGGAGAAGTTTCGAAATGAGAATTTGTTGAATCCGGAGTCGATGGTGATTGCTGCTGCGGGAATGCAGCATGAGAATTTGGTGAGGCTTGCTGAGGAGCATTTTGGGCATTTGGAAATTCAGGGCAACCCTGATGATCAGAAGAAGATTATTCCGTCGGATTATACGGGTGGATCGCATAAGCAGATCTTACCCACCCCAGATGGATTCACGAGGGTGGCTCTCGCGTTTCCTTTGGGGGGATGGCATTCGGATGATTTGGTACCAGCCTGTGTCCTGCAAACTCTCTTGGGGGGTGGAAGCTCGTTTTCTGCTGGAGGCCCTGGAAAGGGAATGTACTCCAGGCTATATCGTCAGGTTTTGAATCGGTACTATTGGGCTGAAAGCTGTGAATCCTTCACTTCGTTTCACGATGAGAGCGGTCTCTTTGGTATCAGTGGATCGTCAATGGGAAACAAGGCGGGTGATATGACTAGAGTATTGGCTGAAAATATGATGAGGTTGGCCATTGACGAGGTACAGGATGAAGAGCTGGATCGAGCGAAGAACATGCTGAAGAATAATGTGCTCACTCAGCTGGAAAGCCGATTGGTCTTGTTTGAGGACATTGGAAGGCAAATTCTGACTTATGGAAAACGAGAAGGCACGGAAGAAATGTGTACCAAGATTGATAATGTGGATAAAAAGGTTTTGAGAGATTTAATGAGGAAGAGTGTGACAGGGATGAAACCCACGTTGGTGGCTGTTGGTGACGATGTAAGTCAGGTGCCGGCTTTTGAAGAAGTGGAACGCTGGTTTGGATCGTTATAATTTTAAATTGCATCATTTGAATAAAAAATAAAAGAATTTTTAATCAAGGCTGATAGATGTACCGGTACAAGCAATTACGTGTAGGTATCATGTGATACAAGAACAACTGCAAACTGCATGTAGCTACTGCAGCTAGCCAAGGTCGCTAGCTACTTGTACTAAGTACTAAATTAATGACCACTGATACGTTCGACGAAATACAAGAACAAGTAAGGCACAAAACAATACATTGATAAAGAATGCATACCATACCGTACGGTATGTACCAACAAGGTACCAATCCTATTCCTTATTAGTTATTAGTATCATATCCGATGGAGAATAACGTGGTACATACCGGTGCGGTACAGCCGGCCCCCTGCTGGCTCGGCCGTGGGTAGTCTACTATTCAGAAAAATGAAGACGACCGTTATATATCCGGTAACATACATGAAGAAGATTCCGAACCCGGATGAATCATCATGACAGAACAAGTGTACGAGAGTACCGTACTGTACAAGCAAGTACGTGCGTCACCTCACTCCAACGAAAATGAAAGGTAAAAATCACAAGTTGAAGTGAGATGGGAGACACGAGATAAGAAAGAATACTTCTATGATACTGAAAAAAGCAACAACGTACTACTCGTAATTGTAATTGCATCACTATTATTGTAAACTCATCAAGACGCTATTCCATAGAAGCAACGAACCAAACAACAAAACAATGGTTTCCATATCAAAATACGCTCTTCTCCTAGTAGCTACCAGCACCTCAGCTGCTGCTTTCACAACCACAACAACATCTCGCACAGCCTTCACACGTTATGCAACTGTAGAAGATGAGGTAGATGAGGTAGATGAGGTAGTCGCCACCGAATTCGACCTCAATGAATACCTCCTCTCCAAGAAGGATGACATCGAAATTGCCCTGAAAGCAACTTGCGTAAGCTCTTTTCCCCAGACTGATAAGATTTGCGAGTCCATGGACTACTCCCTCATGGCTGGAGGAAAGAGAATCAGACCCGTTCTCTGTATTGCTGCTTGCGAGATGTTCGGAGGAGAGCAGGAGGTTGCCATGCCCACTGCTGTAGCTCTCGAGATGATCCACACAATGAGTTTGATCCACGACGATTTGCCTAGTATGGATAATGATGATTTGAGGAGAGGAAAGCCTACCAATCACGTGAGTGCAATTCTTGTTTTTTCCTTTTTGAAAAGCGGAGAATATCTTATTACCCACCCTGTTGTGTTCTGGCAAATATCTTATTTGCCAGATTGATTATCTTATCTGAAACCTTGCATGAGCAACACCAAATTTGCACTAACACTTTTTTCATCAAACCCAACAGATCGTCTACGGAGAAGATGTTGCCATCCTCGCTGGAGATGCCCTTCTCTCCACTTCCTTCCAGCACGTTGCACAGGAGACCCCCAAAACCGTCGAGCTCGAACGTATCCTCGACGTTATCATCCGTCTTGGTAAATCTGTTGGACCCGTAGGACTTGCAGGAGGACAAGTTATGGACCTTGAATGCGAAGCAAAGAAGGATGTAACCCTCGAGGATTTGACTTGGATTCACACACATAAAACTGCTACCTTATTACAGGTTGCTGTTGCTAGTGGTGCTATTTTGGGTGGAGCTTCACCAGAGGAGGTAAAGTCATGCGAAAAATTCGCCTTGAATATTGGACTTGCATTCCAGGTTGCTGATGATATTTTGGATGTTACCGCGTCAACTGAGGATCTTGGAAAGACTGCTGCCAAGGATTTGGATGCTGATAAGACCACTTACCCTAAACTTCTTGGACTCGAGGAGAGTAAGGTTGAAGCTAAAAGATTGGTTGAAGAAGCTAAGGAAAGTCTGGCATCTTTCGGGGAGAAAGCTGCACCACTCTTGGCTATTGCTGATTACATTATTGAGAGGAGTAACTAGATATTTTTTGCATCGAGAAAAGTATATAATCCCCCAAAATAGATCAAATGTCACGAAGCACACGCACGCACCATGAAAAACAATAAGACTTTGAAATGATAAAACTTATAATGTCAATAATGTAATGCGATTGTTGCATGAACATACTTCTTGTGCATATGGCATCAAAATTCTACGAGTACCGCTCTCCGACATGGTGCTGCAACCTAGTGTATTGCACAAACCTATACAACGTATTGGTAGAACCATAACAATCGCTACCTTTTAGACTACATGAGGTGATCACACGTCGTTTGCTTGGCTTGGAGCAATTGGCTGGAATCATGACATGTCTAATGCTGTTTTTGTTTCCTCTCCTTGGTAATTTCGTTAAAGGCATACTTGAACAAATGACGACGTATAAACAAGCTCACCACAATCAAAACTAGAGCGAAGAGGCTTCTAGCGACAAAAGGAACCATCGAACCATCGACTGGGCCAAGAATCTGCTTAATTTGACCATCATGCATATGGCTTTCAAAAGCCGTGAAAGGGAGGCTGCCTGTAGAAATTACTGGTCTCCCAAGATTATCATGAATATTGATTTGCATTTTTGATTCGCCGTCAATGTTGGCATCGGCCCAATCTATATGCAGAGAGCCGAAATTCTTGTTTGTGTAGTAGTTTGATTTTCTTTCGTTGCTAAATCTATTGCCAGAGAATTGTTCCAGCACTGGCTTGCACAAAAATCCGTAAAACGGATCCTCACAACTGCGGGCATGATAGAAAATTAGTTCGTGAGCATAATATGTAGGTAGATAGGTGTATCTGGAGCCAAGTCCTGCAGGGGACCGTGAATAACCTCAGTCAAACTTACCTATGTGTCAGTCCACTTGATGTAACTTCAATAATACGCCCATTACTACGCTTGATTCCTCGGGACGAATCCAAGATTTCGCCATGATGAACATCACCACTCAGCAAAACAACACTCTTATTCTCTTCAACTTGATTCAAGAGCTTCATTAGTTTTTCTCTCTCCTGTGGAAATTGCCCCCATGTCTCCATGAATTTATTCGTCGTAAGTACTTGAATAGAACTGACAACGATATTCACTTGAGCATCAGTACCGAGTAAATGCTGCTCAAGCCAATTCCATTGTTCATCGTCCAGCATCCTTCCATTTCGACAATGTGGCAAGTATTGTTGTAAGTTCAATGCAGAAGTAAACCAACGAGTAACACAAGCCAAGGCAGATCCCAGTCCAAACGGAAAATTAACGGCGCCAACACTAGGGATACAATGCTTACTTCTCCCCGATCTCGTATCTAAAAAGATAACCTTCGTCTTTTCAGGGATCTTCCCGAAGGATACTGTAGAGTATACACCATTTCGTTTCCTCCTCTCTTCAGATTCATCACCCAAGAAATCGAGAAGGAGATTCTGTCTCTCTGTACGGTTTGGTAATTCCTTCCCACAGTCATTGGATCCATAGTCGTGATCGTCAAGGGTAGCATGGTAGCCTCCTTTCAAATACCCCTCCGTTTCAGCATTGGAAAGGAATTCACTGAACCCAATGGTTTTGTTGTGCTTCAACTGGTCGTACTCGGCTTTGAGTGTATCGATGGAAGCAACACCACTTTTAATGGGGGAATACACGACATCCCCGGTCCATAGAAATGCATCGGGCTTCTGTGCAGAGATGGCATTCCATATGTTCGGTTGATTGGGTTTGATAGCCTTGTTTTTGTGGCAAGATCCGAATGCCAGTGTTCTTGCTGTGATTTCAGGGTACTGCACGTCAACAGGAGGCGATTCTGTCATGTTGGATGAAAAGGTTTACAGAAAGGATGGAAAGATTCTTCTGTTTGGTTTTGAATGAATGAGTGGCACTGATCAATGATCAATAAATGAATCAATCAATCAATAATAATCGTTGACTAGACTATCGAATGTGTCAGGATGTGTCCTTGCTTGCCGTCTATTTGTACATACATGATGTGTGTGTTGAAAAGCCGATGTTGCCGTATCGGTTTAGGAATTACACACACCTTCGCACAATAAATACAAACCAACCAATTTAGAATTGAAGAACAAATCGAGGAAGTGAGATGCACTCAGTTGATCGTTATTATTGCAATTCATAAGCAACTCTCATTCTCTTACCGCGTTTAAACTACAATTGTGTACAATTGAACCCACCGATTTACTCACTGACCTCCAAACAGCTGAAAAACTAACTAGCACATACGCCCATCAAAAATACCATGGACGAACTATTCAACATCTTGTCATCAACTGCACGTATTGACAAATCAAAGAGGAAAAAGAAGAGCAAGCTCAGTACCGAATCAACCCCGTATGAATCAATAGCATCTATATCGGCATCAGCAATTTCTTCCGAAAAGGATCACTCTGCTAGTAAACAAAAGCATATACATCAAGAACAAATTAATGCATTTCGGAATCGAGTTGGGATCAGCCTATCACACAAGAACAAACATGATGCGACGATACCCGACCCCATCTCTGCTTTTGCTGATCTGGCACCTCCGGCATGGTGGACGGATAAGAAATCATTTCAATCCCTGCACACATCCATTGTAAGGAATATCGAAAGTGGAAGGTGGATCAATCCAACTCCTATCCAGATGCAAGCTACTCCGTCGCTGTTGAGCCGAAGAGATGTTCTCGGTTGTGCACCTACTGGTTCCGGAAAATCTGGAGCATTTATCATCCCAGCGTTGTTTTTGACCAGTGTCTCTGATGCTGTATTCTACAAAAATGGAAGTGCTCATGCTGATGCCAAAAGCAAAGGCAAGAAAGGCAAAGGTGTAGTAGTAGATGCACCCTCGAACAAAATTCGTGCATTGTTATTGGCCCCATCGAGGGAATTGGCTTCTCAATTGCACCGAGAGGTGGAGAGACTGGGGGAAGGAAAGATTGGAGGAATTCGGTCTGCCCTGCTATCGAAATCCAATGCAGCTACGATTTGTGCCAATTCCTCCTCTAGCAAATCTAAAGGCCTCGACGTTCTCGTTAGTACCCCATTGAGATTGGTTGAATGTCTCAAGGAAGAGCACGCGCACGGGAAACAGCTCGATTTAGGCTCTGTGAGGATGGTTGTACTAGATGAAGCAGATCGGTTGCTAGATGCCAGGGATGGTATGGATGGGGAGGATGCAAAATCTGGTTCGTCGCACATCAAGACGTTTTTAGAGCAGGTTGATAATATCTTATCGCACATTCCATCCACCGCTGTCCGTGCTCTATTCTCTGCAACGATTGGTTCTTCCGTTCGTCATTTGGCGGAATCTATTCTTCGAAATGAACTTGATATCTCGACGGGGATGAAGAATGGCAACTCTACAGCGGCGGGGGTGAATAATAATGTTTCACAGTCGCTAATGTTTGTGGGAAGGGAACAGGGGAAATTGTTGGCAATTCGACAAATAATTGCCAAGGGTATTAGTCCTCCACTTATTATATTTATGCAAAGTAAGGATCGTGCCCAAGCTCTGTTTATGGAACTCATGTACGATAATGTTCATGTGGATGTGGTTCACGCAGGCAAATCTCAGGCTGCAAGGGATGCAGCAGTGGCTAGGTTTCGAAAGGGTGATACTTGGGTATTGATCTGTACGGACCTGTGTTCGCGTGGACTCGATTTCAAAGCGGTGAATATGGTCATTAATTATGATCTTCCCACCAGTGGCGTGACCTATGTACATCGGATCGGAAGGTGTGGGAGAGGAGGGAGAAAGGGAGAAGCAATCACATTGTTCACCGAACAAGATTTCGAGCATTTGAGAAATATTGCCAATATAATGAAATTGAGTGGCTGTGATGTGCCAGCTTGGATGTTGGCGGTGAAGGGCATGAAAGGAAACAACAATATGCCAGTGAAGAGGGCAACTATTGATACTACACCAGCATATGACAAGAACAAACGATACAGGAGGAAGCAACACATTCAACATTCAAAGAGAAGGAGGGAAGAAGGACCAGGAGGGCAGCAGCATAAGTAATGAATGCTTGTATGCACTCGTAAAACGGCTAATTTCTTATTATAAGATCAAATTATTGGCTGCTAATTCGATGAAGTAGCTCCTTTCTTAGCCGAGGATCTCCGTACCCTCGAAAGCGCCTTTTATTTCGTGATGCATAGGCTGTTGTTTTCTTTGGATTGGAAACAGAAATCTTGTTTGACGATATATCCTCTTTGGGACTCATTATAGCCATCGATTCCATAGGAAAGCATCCAGTGTCATAAAAACTGTTTTCTTCACTTTCTGCCTCATACTCTAAACCCGAATTTGTGCTCACCAATACACTATTCTTGTCAATAATATATATATGATGACTGTTCATACCGACCATTTCATAAGCAAGGAAATCCGTCTTCTTATTCCCAAACCCGGCCAAAAATAATCGCGAGCCCGACCCTTTTTTTCCAGCACAAACAAATGGCAGAACGACCTGTCTAGCCAACAAATCAGCCTTAAACTCGTGCGTCGACTTCTTGACAAGTTCAGTCATCAGAACATTCGTTAGCGTTCCGCTATGCAAGAAAATTGGTCCTGGCGGCAAGTTAGAAGTGTTTCCCTCCTCCTCGACCATTTTATTTTTGGCAGCGACAGGTATAAAACTATCAGTGCCCATGCACGATTGTATAAAACCACGTTTGGCAAAAGTATTTTTCCTAGGATCCTGATTTTTTTGTGAAACCATGGACACAAATTTTCGCGTCGAATTGATCAGTCGCATCGGTCGAGAACTCAGATATAATACGCGTACCTCTCCCTTTTGTTCCGTCTGGTGATTATTAGTTGTAGTAGAACCAGAACCGTCGTCATCCGAACGTTCTCGTTTGTACTGGACCAGTTCTGAAAAGAATGAACAGACTCCTTCGTGGACATGACCGTAAGTCTCTGTGAGGAGTGTGTCAATCACCCCACGAATATCGCTTTTGGTGACGGTACCATCTATATCTGAAATGACGATGGTGTCATGGACACTCCATAAAAACACAAATGCTTCTGCCTGAGCAATCGGAGTGTAATCCTGCTGCAGCTGCTGATTTCGTTGCGGATCCGTTGCCGTTGTTTTTGATGATGCACCTGAATTTGATTTCTTGACAAGAATGTACCTTATCAGATTACGTCCTTTTGTTAGAATGCGCTGACGGACCAGTTCTTCCAATACTTCAGTGGAAGGTTTGGTGGAATGCCCTTGTTGGAAGGTACACATGATCTTCCCTTTCTCCTTCGGTAGAGACATGGACAAAATGGATTCCTGTAAATTATTCCCATTTATTTGAATCAGGATCTTGTGGCTGGCACTATTGTATAACTTTTGAGGGAACTGGACGAGGAAATCAGAGGATGCTACGATTCCTGTTTGCCGAGGTTCGGATGTTTGTTGTGTTTGTCCAGCAGTCGTACTGAAGGTGTTTTTTAAAGACGGAGCGACGACGATTGCGTCGAGAGCTAATCCGACAGATTCTCCATAAGTTGTTCCAATGGGTCCGCAGCACATGTCAATGATTGGATGGTCATGATCGTCGAAGATTGTTTCATGGTGCCCATTTATTTCCGGCACTTCTTGGTCCATTGTACGAACGTTTGCAATGCAGTAAATAAAATTCGGAGGGATAGTTCTTTTACAGGTATAGCAAATAAGTTTAAAGTCTGGTCAAGATTGTGGTAGTGAGTTTGAAAGTGGTGAGTTGACAATTTGCAAACTGCAAATGCCAAAAATTATGAAACTGTGAATCTCAGGACGGGTGGTGCCGTCCGTCGTGTGTTTGCCAGCAGATTAATTCGAAGATTCTCATAAAAACCAGTGCCTTCAACGGCTCGAAAATGACACATCCAGGATGTCGTAAGACTAAGAAAGTTGAAGCTTTTCGATCAAAAACTTCATCTACAATAATGGTAAATAATTCCCCAAGTTCAAAGTTCAAAGTATTGATGCCATTAATAAAAGTGACTCCTATCAATGTGATTTTAAATTCAAACCATTGCATACCATCGCATACCATCGCTACAGTATTGTACTCAAAAATAAAGGAGTTTTCGCGTAAAATTTCAATTTCAAAATTGCGAAAAAAGATCAAAAGTCAATGCCTCGACTGTGAATCGAACACAGGGCCTCAAGATCTTCAGTCTTGCGCTCTCCCAACTGAGCTATCGAGGCTATTGTTACCATTGGTTTGTCAGCATAAAATTTAATCTCTATTAGCCGTCTGACGTATCTTCCTCCTCGTCACTCAAATCATACTCGTATCTCCTTTCTCACTCATCACCACCACGACGATGCAAGTCTTTTACTTTGAGTGAAGAACAGATCAAGCAACAAGATTCAACCATCAACACAATAAAACCAAATGATGATTTGCTGCACTAAAATTCTGCCAATGGCATTGCTATTGCTATGCATCATGGCAATGAGCTGCAATGCATTCATGGTCGTCCCCCCAACCATTGAAAACACCCTATCACGCAGCTCAATGAATACTCAACAATCGCACTCTTCTTCGTCAATGCTCATGGCTAAACCAAAAGCTACACTGACCGAAGACAGTACTTGGAGGCTCAGATTCTCATTGAATAGTGTACCCACAAAGAATGGAAGAAAAGTTGGTGAATTGTTCAATGTCGATGTGCAGTTTATTGAAGAGGAAGGTTTCGGTGAGTTGAGTTGAGTTGAGTTGAGTTGAGTTGAACATTTGCAATTATTTTGCCAGGGCGCAAAGGATTGATTTCGTTATTAATTTGAAACAATACATACGATTGTGCTAATCTGAAATCCTATTTGGATAAATCGTCGATCGTATCGCTAGAACCGCCGCAGGGAGAGATTAAACAGATCCTTCCAGCTAGCAGTAACGATGCGGATTCCAATGTTCAGTACCTCAAAGTAACAGGAGGAAGATGGCAGCTTTCTGAAGATCCTGAAGATCGCAAAGGTGAGCATTTACTACCTGTCGGTAACTTCTTTCAAAATACTTATTTTCAGGTCATGATGGGTGGTCTAAAAAACTATGATTTTGATTTGTATCTTTCACTTTTCAATAGATGGATTGTGGATATGGGGTCTATTCAAAGAGCCACAATATCCATTCATGTTACTCCAAATAAATACGGAAGAATATACTCTTCCAGGGAATGAGGGTGATGCCATTACGCCATTAACTCTCTATGCACAGATTAATCATAAGAGGGATAAAGACACAGGGGAGGTGGAGCTTGATGCTGCAACTTTGAATATTAGAGAGTTTGAGACTATCAAGGGTACGTGTTTAGCAATCAATTGCATTGATTTAGAATGAAAACTCGAACTCAACTTGTTTTTATGTCTTTAGCCGATCCTTTTGGAGCAGCAAAAATCGATATTTATGAAGAAGTTAAATGTGGGCAACTCTCTCTTCGATTATTGGAAGAATCTAACGCTAGTGCAGTTTTGTAATTTGTGATGGTTTGCAATGAGTACGAACAGCAGGAGTACAGTAGCGCCATTCATGTTTGAAAATTGATGATACGACTGGCACAAGTTACAATTTCTATAAATGTTTGCGTTCTTCAAACGGTTTGATGTGCTAATACTAATTATCACCGAGCATTCAAAGAATGACCGCCATCAGCATGACGCTCGTAGTTGTCGACATCATCATCATTGTTAAAACTTCACTTTTAGTATTATAACATGAACAAAATCATCTACACGTTATAAATACTATTTGGAAATGAATTCACGATTGTTCAATTTCTCCACGTTTGGTGGGAGGAATTACACCATCTTCTTCTAACCGAGGTGATACGAAGCCTATTGTACTTCGTCTTTCTCCTCGTCGTCTTCTCCATCCGTAGCCAAGAATTCCTCCTGCTGATGTGGTCTCATTGTATTATTTCCTTCCATGTCTTTCATATCACCATCGGCCAGATGAGGATTGGTCGCTGTTAATTTCTCAGCAGGAGCGCTAACCTGCTTTGGATTGGTGCTGCTCTGATCGTTCTTTGTTGTACATATATTTGACTCGTTGCTCCTCGTATCACCTGTACTTCTTGTTCTTGATAGGAGTGACTTCAAAAACCTTTGTACACGTTGCATCCATACTGATACCCTGCTACCAGTACGAGTATTTCCTGAGCTTAAACCCCCCCCCGTTCTCCTCCTTTCGCCTCTCGACATGTATGCCTTGATAAAAGATTGACGCCAGGTCAAGTTCTCTCGTCCTCTCCTTGGTCTCTTGGCGTTCCTCACTTTGGGGGACATGAACACTAACAAGTTGAAGAGACCTTGAAGGGGATTCAGGCAAGAATGCAATATTAATGTCGCATGAGATTCGTGGAAGAAAAAATAAATAATGAAAGGTATCTGGACGAAAGCCCATGCGAAAGCATATCCAGCAGCTCTGTGTAAGATAGCTCGTTTTGGAGACGTTGCTCTGTTTGACCTCGATGTGGGGCGAGGCTGATCATCACGATGAAGGCAGGGGGGAATCAAGCACATGAAAAATCTCTTGATTCTACGCATGACTCCGTCGTGCTGATCATCGCCACGATTGTCTCCTCCTGATCGAGCGTTGAGGTGAAGAGACATTACTCCATAATTTTGGCTCCTTTGCTCGATCTTGGACACGGACCTATACATGAGCAGCATGGTCACACCAATTACTGTCGGTGTGATAATCAGCACTGATCCAATTCCTTCAATTGCCGTCACAAGATAAAGTATTGGGTTCTCTCCTGCATCGCCACGTCCACATGGTATACTGAAGCCCTCGGGCGTTTCTCCCCTTGCGTATCCGATGCAATGTGGTGCATCATTTTGTCTCAAAAAGAAGCAAGCTGATTCATATGCATTGTATGCCTTCATTGCCATGAATATGAAGCCACCCACGAGAGGAATTATGATAGATATCCCATGAAACCAGGGTTCCATCTTATTCCGAATGTATTCATCCTTCTTATTATACCTGATGATTGCAAGGAAATACAAACAAATGCTACAATTGTACAGGACGACGAATCCCTGAGCAGTACAAGTTGTCGTGTTGCCTTGTGCGCCTGGTATAAAATAGTTCATTTCCTTTGGCACCATTGTTGAACCAAGAGCTTGGACGAATGATAACATTATATCTGTGACAGATAGTCCAAACACCAACCGATGATATGTGGTGGATAGACCACGGTGCGAACGTAATATGTGCACAATCAAGCACGTTGACGCGATGGTTGATACCGATCCAGATGTACGCATGGTGATGTCTACAGTCTTGATCTGATTGCGTTTTGCAGCTAGAAAATCTGAATCGAGAAATGCCTCAAAGTCCAGAGGTTCATTCGATTTCCAAAGATCATACCAGGAGTCGGGGAAAGTGGTGTTTGCTGTTGAATTGTTGGTATTCATGGTTTGTTGTTGTTATGTTGTGATGCTTAGTAACTACGAGTACACTACATAGCTACAGGTAGTAGAGCCTACTCGTACACCCCACGACCCCACGTACAGTGTACTCGGTACTACAGTATCATATCCAGCAGGTAGTTTCTTTTATTACTAGAGGCAAGAGCTGGCAAGAGATACCGACCGGACCCGGTATTATTAAAAAACAGTTATTAAAACACGCAACACACGTCAGAAGCAAAAGTGTTTTCATAATAAAATCGTCAATATAGAATTCAAATTTTTGAATATTATAGATTGAAGATGATATTTATGAATACATTTTTTATTTTTTAATTAACGTCAATAAAAGTCATGACGCTGCCTCCGACGCGACCAAGCTCCGACTTTTAGATCTTTCAATCTTGTAAACCAAAGCAAATCGATGCCGCGGGGAATCAGGCAGTTGTAGTGGTACGATTATGATAATAAACATCCGGGATGTACAGTATCATTCGTACGTCGTACTCGGGAAACACCTGTACCCGGGCTGTGGCTGTACCATGTATGTATTGTCCAAAAGATGATTGAATTTTAATGCCATCAGACGTATTGTCTTCTTTTAAATTCAACTTTACTCAACAGTGGATTTTATAGCGTACTTTTACTGGGTATGTGTACTGTGGGATAAATAATGACTTCGTGTGGTTATAAAGCATGCGTGAATTGGTTATTTTCTTCTTCCATCAATCTATCAAGATTCATTTGTTCGTATTCACAAACTAGGAAAAAAAAATACGAGCTACGTGGTGTACCGTGTACTGTACGAGATAACATACGAGTATGTATAACATCTTCAATCACTATGATTTATAGTACACTTGTTGTACCTGATCTTTAATCTAATGTGATGGTATCGGTCATTTTACTTACATGAAACATTATGTTATCGTACACGAGCCAGAGCTAGCATTTCTCAACAACACAAACAAAAACTTTCAATCGAAATAACATTCCCCAGTCCCTGATGATTGTCTGGATTACTTTTGATTCGAAGGTCCTGAGCATAGCGCATCTAGAATAGTATCAAGTGCAGAAAGAGGAGATTGCATATCATGCTGACGGCAGGTATCGGAAAAGTCTTCTCTTATCCTCCTCCATTTCCGCCATGGCCTTCTGCCGCTCTTTCTGTTGGTTGAGGTACGATGATAGGATATGTCTGTAATGTCAGAATTTACGGAGATGATTTCAGGAGAGAAAGTCTTGTCAAGATCAGAGGAAGTACTGTTTATCCTGCCCATGTTTTTGAATTCATTGACAGGTAGTTGGTGTTTTACATCCGTTTCTGAGGGGTGCTTGACCTGCTGGCCTTCCTCGTTCTCCTCTTCGTGTTGATCTTGGTCGACTGATGCAATGACATTTAAGTTGTCTGTCGCTACTTGCGATGCAAATTCATCGATATCCATTTGCAGGTGTTTTCTATTCTTGCCTTGGAAAAAAGTGTCGGGTGTTTTGGGGGGAGGTTTCGGCTCATCGCTGTTTTTGCCTTTCACGCGTTTCTTCTCAGGAGTACTTTTAGGCGCTGGTGGCGGTGTGGATTTCTTGACACTTGAGTCAGAAGCGGATGCAAAGAGCCGTTTGTGTATCGATGAATCGTTTTCATTCGTCACATCATGGCCGGGCAGGGTACAGGCTGTGATAGTTTCTGATGCGGTGAAACCTGCAGGTGACCCCGCGGAATTAGATCCTGAAATAGATCCATCCTTAAATCTAGAAACAGTCTTGCTCAGAGAGGGCGAAGGTGTCAACGACACAGTTTTATCGTCGGCTTCATCTTGATCTAGTGTCTTCGAGGAAGATTCACGATTTTGCAATTTTATGGCTGAGATGACCTTAGGGTCAAGATCGCCATGGTGCTTAGACTTGATGTTTTTGAGGGCAGAGATCCGTTTAGGATCCAGATCACTGATTGGCTCAGAGGACATATTGGAGTACCCTGACTTTTGGATTCTTTTCTTGAATAGCTTCATGTTTGTATCAGTTGGAGGGTGGGTCTACCACTCTCGGAGTTTTGGGTAGTTCAAACGGAACTTCCGTCGGCAGAACTTAGTTTAGTGCGGAAATTAATTGTGGACGTGTCGTGTGTTTTGAGAAATCGCTGGTAAAGACTTCGGGCAGTATCTTTGCAACAAGTAGAGAAAGTTTGAGGATTATAGCGATCGTGCCAGGTGAGAAAGGTCTCCTGTAATTGGTGTTTGGCCTGCGGTTTACAAGAAAGTTGTTGGTTGGATAATCGGTCAATCAACAAACACCAGAGAGTCTTGTTACTTGGGGTGTAAATATTCACACTTCAAAAATATCCAAGAAGCGCATTAAAAGCGTTTGAATAAGTACAGTCTTTTTATATACATATACATTACTATATAGTAATGAATTTTTCATGTCCTATCGTGTTCAGCGTCGGATCTGAAACGTCATCAAAATTATTCTGTAAGGGGGCGCGCGCGGTTCGCACAAGAAAGTTCAACTGTCACCTGGACTCAGTGGGTGGTGGAATTGCGGAACGACGCGTCGTCGTTGAATAAAAAACCGCCAATTTGAGCATTTTGAGGGGAAAGCAGCCGTTTTTCTACTAAAAACTAAAAAGACTTTGAAAAGCTTGATTTGAAAATTATAAAATTCTCGTTGTCGGGAATGACATTGCTTGCGTCTTGCGTGATACTGTATGTACAGTACAGTACTCGTACATACACAAGTAAATTTTTATGGTCCCAATGGTCGGTCGCTTGAAGAATGCTTTAAAGACGACAGCAATAGAAAGAGTAATAGTATGATACAGTACGACAAGGACAAGGATAATCCTCATCCTTGTTGAAAATTATGACAATCTTTACTGTAATGTTGTAATAATAACCTCGTAGAACACTACGTACTACGTATCATACTCTCCATTCTTCTTCAACGGAAGTGAAATGAAAGACATGAATTTCTTAATACCTGGTATTTTAACAACAGTTTACTTCAAAAAATGATATAACATCATGCGATCTTTCCTTCGCAGCTATGTAGCTGCCAATGCAAATTCGAAAATAGGATGGAAATTTTGAAAGTACGTGTATGATACGAGTACAGTACAGTAGGACCAAAGAAAAAATCATTAAAAAAATCGAAGTGGATGATGATCGATGGATGCGATGATGATGATCGATGGATGCGATGAAGATGATCCAGCAGACAGATGATTCAAGTCGAAAGTATTTTCATATTATTTAAAAAGCCGCGTCAGAACATGTTCACTTTCAAACGACCCTTTTGTCGATGCATGATATGATGTACGTACATACTAACTACCGGTACATACTGACTGTACTGTACCGTACCGTACCGACCGGTAGTCATTATTCAAGTTAAAAAGTTAGTTCAAAGAGCTGTTCAAAGTCTCTTTTTCATTGTTGTATTGGGATTTGTTTGGAGGGGTTGTTTGAATGTCAAAAAATCGGTGAGAAACGGCCGCCTCGCATGATTCTTTGATTAGCTCCCTCCTCGTTCGGCTTCATTGGAGACTCGACTCCTCCTCTTCATTGACACATTTTCATTACTTTACTCGTATTGATAGAAACTATTGATAGAGTATCATACTGTACTGGTTGTCTCTGCCCCATTTATTGGTGTTTCTCCTTGGTATGAACTACAAATAACAGGCAACAGACCGGAATATTCAACATCTATCTCATCAGTCACCATGAACACCTCGGAAACAAATGATGAATCAAGTAACGCATCGCCACGACCGGATCCACCGTCACTTCAGGAAGAGCTCGCATCCAAAAAATCACAAGAAGAGGAAGAGGACGAAATGGTCGCACAAGCGAGAGCTATCGCTCTCAGTGCGGCAATGCTAAGCAAACAAAAACAAAAGAAAGTCATGAACAAGGGCTTAAATATTCTCAACATTGCATCCTCGGACAAGGACGAATTACCACTTGGTGACCTCCAGCAGCGAAAACTCATTGAAGCCAAATTGGGCCAGAAGTTCAAACAGCAGCAGCCCGATCCGCCCTCTAACCCCCTCAAAGCTGTTGCTGGATTGGTCGAAGTGAAGGATAAGATTGATGGCTTCTTCAAGGAGCAGCAGCAGAAGATTGAAGATAGTTGGAGTCAGCGGGATTTGAAGAATATTATGGGCGGTACAGCTAGCGGGAGTGAACCTGCTAGTCCTTCGCAGTCGCAAGGTTCTAGTATAGATGTTTCCGGTGCTCGTTCTATCCCGACATTCGATGATAAAGATGGGATTGGAACAGCAGGTACCATTACACGTGCTGAAAATGATGCTCCCATTCTACTCTCTTCGGTTGTATACAAGAGACGATCGGGCTATGGAAAATATTCTACTAGCAGAGCTTGGGAGAGGAGGAGAATGGACCTCAAAGGATCCACAATTCGATACTTTAAAAAAACGATTTTTGCTACTTCTGACGATGAACTAACCATTTCGAGGCCCTCCTCCCCCGTGGAACCTGTACCAATCGCTCCCATTATCCCTATAAATGCAACTGCAGACAGTGCAACTGCAGGTGCAGCTGCAAACACCGATACCAAACACAAAATGGACATCCGCGAGCTCTGGGAACAAGCCAAAGAAAACATCACCAAAACCACCGAAAACTTCAATAAATCCCTCACTTCCCACCAAACTCTCGATCCCAACGCACCACGCGGTTCTATAGACCTCATCAAAGAAAATGCAACCGTCGCTGCTCTTTCTGGCACAGAATCGCATTCCTCTACCATGTCCAATTATATGGGAAGCTCATCCGCCAGCCCGACGCCATTTGGGATTTGCATTATTGTCAAGAATGAGAATAAGTGGAAGATTTGCTTTGATACACAGGAGGAACAAATGCAGTGGTTAGTGGCGCTCACTGAGGTTGTGATTACAAATAATGTAGATTATTACAATGAGGAGTTGACCAAGAGTCGGAGGGGAGTTTCGAATTATGGTGGTTCCAGTTGTGATGACCTTGGTGATGCTTCAGTTTTTGCGACAGAAGATGTTTTTCGATCGCCGCCTGGAGGGAAAGATAATGAATTGTGGAAGATTGATAATCGGTATTCCATGAATAATATGCTCAATGTTACAGATCATGGATCAAGTGAAGATCTAGGAGGTGGTGCCCCGAACATAGATGGTGCCCAAGAAGAATTGGGTGCTGACGATATTGCTAGAGATGGAGATCGTGCAACTGGTAAAATGGCTCCACAGACACCACTAAAGATTGTTTTCGATTTGGTGAATAAAGGCGCTACAACTGGACCTGTTTGTTCTTTGATGGGCTATAACTTATGTCTCGCCAACTGTGTTCTCAATGTTGCTCTATATGTTGTATACGTGATCGAGAGCAAATGGGCATTCCGGTTCTTGATACTGTTTGCTAATTTTATCTTTTGGCTTCTAGTCACTGGTGCGAGCTCAAAAGGGGACAATAATCAACGCAGAAGCTCGCTTCTTAGCTCAATCGAAAACTATATGTATACCAACCGTGAAGGGGAAATATCTTCATCGGTATCTCGTGATGAAGATGAGCCAACAAAGAAAAAGAGGAGTGTTGCCCCACCAGAGATTAAAGAAGGGTTCAAACCAATTGCTGGAAGTACCACAGCATATGTCAAAGACTCACCTGGACATGCTGAAATTAATGGCAATCAATTTGTAACATGGGATGTTCTGCCGCTAGATGACGTACAAGTAAGAAGTCATGGATATCTCAAAACTAAAGAGAAAATGCCCTCTCCAGCATCATTGTATGAAATCATTGGATGTGATTTCTTGTCTTCGGGAATGAGGCTTGCAGATGCCGCCACAAAGGTCAAGCTGCCAAAGATAGATTTTGAAAGTGATGATGATAGTGAGCGAACGTGGAAGAGCCCAGATGTATTTGTGGTTTCACTAGCAGTTCCAACGGAAGAACCTTCTTTCTCCCGTCCGGCTTCAGATGGAGTAGGACTCAATTTGACAGTTTACTACATAATGAAGGAAGAAACACGCAAAGTGTTGCGCCAAATTATGGCACCGGACTACAATCCATCCGAGCTTGAAACAGAAACAGAAAAAAGTGAATCAGAAATTCAACGTAGCACATTGAATGCGATAAAGTTGTGGGAGAATTGGTGTACGAATGCTCCAACGGATGAAAAGATGCAAGCTCGGTTCAAATTTATCCCAAACGTTCACAATCCGAAAGAAATTGGTTTACCGTCTTATATTGCAAAATATTGCGGCAAACCGGTCTTGATCAAAAGAGCAAATGTTACTGGTTTTCTATCAACTCATCCGCATCTCAATGCAATGGAATTTGGCATTAGTTTACACCCGTTCCCGTACTTAGCAAAGAAGGCAATGGCATATGTGAAAACAAACGTTTTACCCAAGGCCATTATTAGTGTATCGTTTGTGATCGAGGGTCGCTCAGATGATGAGTTACCAGAGGTGCTGATTGGTGATGGTGTAAGGGCGAAGTATCCTGATCTTGAGCTTAGTTGCGAGTGCAATGACTTCCTGGCGGGAATTTCAAAGTCTAGTGTTATCGCCACCGATTCTGGTCCCAGTGATGTTGCGCATCCTGTCGAAAAAGGTGATGCCGATGATTAGAAAAAGAGGAATTGCAGGAAATTCCATTGGTGCGCATCATTGTATGGGGTGTTGCTGTTGTTTGGCTGGGGAGTTCGCTCGTAAACGCAAAACCCGCCGCCCCAAGTGTGTGCGTGCGCGTGGGGGTGAAGTACTATTGCAATGCTGGTACGTGGTGTACTCTCGTACTGTGTTGAAAAGTGTCTTTGAAATTATAGGAATTACAAAAAGTATAAATAAAATTGCGTCAGGCATCATGAGCTTGTATGACTACAAGTATTGCAAGTATACTCGTATGCAAACTTGAAATCTACGCTACAAAGTAAGTCAAAAACATTTCCACTACAAGCACACTTGCTATTTCTTCAAAGTATATTGCAAAAGCTGCTCGGAAGGAAAATAATCCTTCGGATTAGGTCTATACTCCTCGTCCACAAAGTACGTCTCGTACTCAACCTTCATCCCCAATTCTTTCCTCCACATGGCTGCCAAAGTAGTCCCCACAAACTCCGGGATGAAACGACTTCCCTCCCCTACAATTTGCAGCGAAGATGTCAGTGTCGCTGGTCTCAGGAGGCTGATGAGACAATTAATGGATAGACCTGCGTCGATGTCTTCATCGTCGTAGGTGTCGAATATGTTGGATCCAGATCTGTATTCTTCATTTTTGTCACCGAGCCTGTAGGAGGCAATGAAGTTGTTGGATTGGAATGTTTGCAGAATTTGTTGCATGATGGGTATTGTTTCTGTCAGCCTGGAAGGTTTCGCTTTGGAGTCTGAGGTTGTAAGCGCCAGGTGGCGGTATATTTCTTCTCCAATTAAGTTTACCCATTGGCTTCGCAACTTATAATCACTGATGAGGACAGCTGCTGTTCTGTATAGAGAATAAGCAGTGAGATCAAAGTAATATTCGTCAACGATGGACTCCTGTTGCCACTGTGCCCTAGTTGCGAACGATTTGGCAACCTTGCTTCGAAAAGATACGGTCATTTGAGATATATCATTGACTGGGACATTGGTAATTTGCGACAAGGTTCGGATCGCGATACAGTCACCATTGAGCTCGTCGTTGATTATGGATTGGATGAATTTGGAACTAGAATTTGAAGTGAGAGATCGTGAAGGGAGCGACGGAGGAGGAGCGGAAGCCTGAATGTTTCCTTCTTTGTCATTATTGCCTTGGATCAGATTTCGCATATAAAATTCAAGATCATACTCTGCTGCACCCTTGGCTTTGGCGGCAGCGTTGGCTACGGCTGGCTCACAAAGAGATATGGGTATAGCCAGTGCTGATGCAGATGTGAGGGTATTCACTAGCAGCCGACGGCTAATAACTTTGTCTTTCATTCCTCTTTTTGTTGCGTAGTCACCGTCACAGTCGAGGGTCGAGAAACATTCGTTATTCTCATTGCCAGAGTTGCTGAGAATGCAAAGGGTGTTGGGTTCATGTCGTTCACAGGTACGTGTAGTTCTACATGTATGACGACGATCAGACCCTCTTATCCTTGGTCCTGTGAATGCGAGTGAGCTTTGCAGCACGAGAACCCCTGCGAGTGTTGTCATTGACATCAGGACAGGCATGTTGAATGTGCTACTGTTTTTGTGCAGGAATACTAGTAAGTTAAGTTGTTTGTGTAGCGAAATAGTGAAATGGGAAGAGATCTCTATTTTCTATTTACCTCTACCGCATGCGAATGCGAGCATGATTGTGTTTTGCGTCATCAATGTAATCTCGTCACTGCAGATTTTCTATTATGGCGCGCCGTTGGGTTAACGGCAATCGACGTTAGCTTCCTGATTTGTTTGTTTGAAGTTCCAGTCAGAACATAGGGTACACAGCAGCGAGCAGGCAGTCAGTGCGAATCGTCTCCCTTTTGATCCCATCAGGTGAGAGTGAAAGATTGGACTGTAGTTGTGCATATTGATGCGATGATTAGTAGGAGGGTGACGAAAATTGATGACTTGGTCATATTGGGGAAGTGTGTAGTAATAGAAGGTGATTGGTATGCGCTTTAATGTGTTGCTACCATATTCAGCACTGTCTGTACTTGAAGGTAGTTGTTTGTTGCTTGTGGCTCAGTATGTATACAGTCAGTATTGTTGAACATGAATAGACTACCATGAAGTTGTTTTCCGGTTCATCTTTGGATGTTCATTTTTCTCTCACGCTTGAAGACTGATAACAATGGACAATATTAGTCTAATTTAGCTATAAACAAATACCCTTTTTAATTTAAAAAGCATAAGCGAAGCGAAGCCTCCATGTCAATAACGGTTATTTACTTCTTTTTTCGTTTCGTTCCACAGGGGGGTATTTTTAGAGATACCCTTATTTATTTATATTATTTTAAAATGCGTATTCGTGCTCCTGTTCTTTACATAAGCCCCCCACATTAGTCCCGTGAAACTCACCACACAAAATTAAACTAAATCCCCTATTATCTTTCATCCAACCATACTCAACAAATAAAACCGATAAGAAAAATGTAAGCGGGATTTAGCTCATATACTATCAGATGA
>Ga0115005_10000163_pt1 | contig 49164 bp, 45 predicted proteins | sample ArcOceMetagenome_FD_87163 | JGI IMG/M metagenome (GOLD analysis project Ga0115005, IMG submission 87163) | Marine eukaryotic phytoplankton communities from Arctic Ocean - Arctic Ocean - Greenland ARC118M Metagenome | ecosystem: Environmental > Aquatic > Marine > Oceanic | place: Arctic Ocean... | reverse complement strand
CGTTTACGAGCTGTTACTTCTATAACTTCAATACCAGTAGTTTTTTCTTTTACGCCTTCTTCAGCTAAAGCACCAGTAGAAATACTAGCAACACTCGCAAATATTGACGCTTGAATGCATAGTGATAGCGCGCTTTGTTTAAACATTTTCATTTGTTATCTCCTGAGGTCTGATATTTTTATTTTAATTTATTTTTTATAGTGTAGTAGATATATTGTCTTTAAATTCAATTGTTCTTTTGTTCTTTATTATATAGGTTTGACAAAAAACTTGTTCCATAATCCATTGCTTCCACGTTGAATAGATCTGCGATTGTTTGGCCTAAATCAGCGAAGGTTTTACGTTCTCGTAAATTTACTGAAGAAATATGATGATGGTAAGCTAAAATAGGTACATATTCACGTGTATGGTCACTGCCAGGCCATGTTGGGTCACAACCATGATCAGCGGTTAAAAATACGATGTCATTATCTGTCATTGCCTTAAGTACTTCGGGTAAACGTAAATCAAAAGCTTCAAGCTCTTTAGCATAACCTACTGGATTTCTTCGATGACCAAAGTCTTGATCGAAATTGACTAAATTTGTAAAGATCAGTGTATTATCTTGAGCCGTATTAATATGATTAATCGTTGCGTCGAGTAAAGCATCTAAGCCTGTCGCTTTTGTTTTTTCGCTAATACCTTGATGAGCAAAGATGTCAGCTATTTTACCTACACTGATCACGTGTGTACCCGCATCAAAAATTTTATCAAGTACGGTGGGAGCCGGTGGTAATACAGAATAATCACGACGGTTCCCCGTACGAGCAAAGTTGTCTTTGTTATCACCAATAAATGGCCTAGCGATAACACGCCCTATATTTAAGCCTTCAAGTTCTGCTCTTACGGTTTCACAATACTTGTATAGGTTATCTAAACCAAAATGCTCTTCGTGTGCAGCAACCTGAAAAACACTATCTGCTGACGTATAACATATAGGTAAACCAGACTTAATATGCGATTCACCTAATTTTTCTAAAATATCGGTACCTGATGCATGACAATTTCCTAACATGTCATCAAAACCGGTTGCCTGGTTGACTTTTTCTATCAATTCTTTAGGAAATGCCCTTTCTTTATTGGTAAAATATCCCCAATCAAAAAGTACAGGCACTCCTGCCATTTCCCAGTGACCACTTGGGGTATCTTTTCCTGTACTTATTTCTTGCATAAAACCATAAGCACCCTTTTCGGGCTCACCATCCTGGTGAGGAAAATCAATGTTTGAAGCTTCATGACATGCCTTGAATAATCCTAAGCTTGCAAGATTAGGTAAATTGATCGTTTTTCCTGTTTCTTGGTAGTAGGCCTGAGCAAGATTTGCAAGGGTATTTGCGCCAACATCGCCAAACTCTGCAGCGTCAGCAGAGTAACCTATCCCAAAACTGTCAATCACTAAAACAATTGCACGAGTCATGCTATTTCCTTTTATCTTTTTAAATTTATATTCATAAATAGTAGAATAAAACATGACCACATGGTCAAGTTGTGATAATTTATCATCTTTTAAAAATTGGGTAAATGATACTTTTAGATATATACATTATTTAACTTATATTTAATTATTAATTAACTTAAAAATATTAATTTAGCTTTTTATTACTTTCATCTTTGTAGCTAATGATCGTATTTAAAATTACTTTTGAATCTGAAATATCGACAGGCAACAACATTGAAAGATAATAAACCTACAATAATTACAATCACAGGTCCATCTGCATCAGGGAAAACTCTTTTCGCTCAAACTATTCATGACGAACTTATAGATGAATTAGGTGAAGACGGTATTTCTATTTTAAGTGAAGACGCTTATTATCGCGATCAATCGCACTTGTCGATGTCAGAACGTGAACAAACTAATTATGATAACCCAAGTGCCTTCGAACATGACTTACTAACGCAGCATTTAAAAGATATTACTAATAACAAATCAGTAAATGTTCCTATCTATTGTTATAAAACACATACACGTACCATTGAAACACGCGTATTCACGCCAACAAAAATTGTCTTAGTTGAAGGGATACTATTACTGTCAAATAAAGCACTGAGAGATCAGTTTGATATAAAAGTGTATATGGATACACCCCTTGATATATGTTTAGTTAGACGAATAAAACGTGATTTAATTGAACGAAATAGAAATGTTGAGTCTGTTACAGGCCAATATTTAGAGACAGTTAGACCTATGTATTATCAGTTTATTGAACCATCTAAAGCTTGGGCTGATATAGTTATTACCCGTGGTGGTAAAAATAGAATGGCTATTGAAGTACTTAAAGCAAAAATACGCCAGTTATCGACGTTACCACTACAAAAATAAAAATAACAATAATTATAACAAGAGGTATTTATGGATTTGTCCGCATTTAGAGGGGTAATAGGTATATTTGTTTTATTAGCTATTGCCTACGGCCTTTCGAAAAACCGAAAAAAAATTAACTTTCGTACGGTAGGTTTTGCGTTTCTACTACAATTAATACTTGGTGCTTTCGTTTTATATGTTCCTTTTGGAAAAGACGTATTAACTACTATTACCTCTAGTGTACAAAGCGTTATAGACAGTGCGAAAGTAGGTATAAACTTTTTATTTGGGGGGCTCGGTACCGATGCCATGTTCGATAATGGTGTTGGATTTGTTTTTGCGATTCGTGTGTTACCTAATATTATATTCTTTTCTTCTTTAATCGCTGTACTTTATTATCTTGGTATTATGCAATGGGTGATTAAAATTATTGGGGGTAGTTTACAAAAACTATTGCAGACCAGTAAACCTGAATCACTTTCAGCTACCGCAAATATATTTGTTGGACAAACTGAAGCGCCTTTAGTTGTTCGCCCTTACATCGCGAAAATGACTCAATCAGAATTGTTTGCCATTATGGTTGGCGGTTTAGCATCAGTAGCGGGTTCCATTATGGCGGGTTATGCAGGTTTGGGTATTGAACTAAAATATCTTATCGCCGCTTCATTTATGGCTGCACCGGGGGGCTTATTAATGGCTAAAATCATTTACCCGGAAACAGAGCCTGAAAAAATCAGGCAAGAAGCGGTAGATTTTGATGAAGGAGAAGATCAACCCGCTAATGTTATTGATGCCGCAGCATCTGGCGCTGCTTCTGGTTTAAAGCTTGCTGTTAATGTAGGCGCAATGTTACTCGCGTTTATTGCTTTAATTGCTTTGCTCAATACCATTGTGGGTGGAATTAGTGGTTTGTTTGGCTACGATAATATTACCATCGAACTTATTTTAGGTTATGTTTTTGCCCCCTTCGCTTTTATTATTGGCGTACCGGTTAATGAAATGCTTCAAGCGGGTAGTTTTATTGGTCAGAAAGTTGTTGTTAATGAATTCTTTGCTTACGTAAATTTTGTTGAAATAAAAGATACACTTTCACCAGTTACCCAAGCTATTGTTACCTTTGCACTGTGTGGATTTGCTAATTTATCATCAATTGCAATTTTACTCGGTGGGATTGGTTCAATGGCACCTAGTCGTCGACATGATATTGCTAAGCTTGGCATGCACGCTATGCTAGCGGCAACGTTAGCCAATTTAATGAGTGCAGCAATTGCGGGTGTATTCATTTCTTTGTAGAAAAAATAGGAAAAATAATATTATGACTGATCTTAAAATTATAGCTCAACGCGCACTGTCTTTAGTGGACTTAACAAGCCTCACAGATAGCGAAACAGAGCAAGATATTATAGCTTTGTGCCAACAAGCAAAAACGGTAGCCGGTGAAACTGCTGCTATTTGTATCTATCCGCGTTTTGTACCAATGGCAAAAAAAATATTAAAAGCACAGCAAACACCACAAATAAAGATAGCTACCGTAACAAATTTTCCACACGGTAATGATGATATAGATATCGCTTTAGCTGAAACCCAAGCAGCTTTAGCTTATGGTGCTGACGAAGTTGATTTAGTATTCCCTTATAAAGCGTTTATGCAAGGTAACACTGATATTGGTTTTGATATGGTTAAAGTTTGTAAGCAAGCTTGCGGTGATTCTGCAAAGTTAAAAGTGATTATAGAATCTGGTGAATTAAAATCAGCTGAACTGATCAAAAAAGCCAGTGAGATTTCGATAAATGCAGGCGCTGACTTTATAAAAACATCAACAGGAAAAGTAGCGGTTAGTGCGACACCCGAAGCGGCTAAAATAATGCTAGAGGTCATTAAGAATAAAAATATCAATGTCGGTTTCAAACCCGCTGGTGGTGTTAAAAATGCAGAAGATGCCGCTGTTTATCTTGAACTAGCTGATAGTATTCTAGGTGCGGAATGGGCTGACAATAATCATTTTCGTTTTGGTGCGAGTAGTTTACTGATCAATTTACTTAACACCCTTGGACACAGTACAGAAAATAAATCAGTAAGCAGCTATTAATACCTATTTATAAAGAAGTTAACCATGGCTCAATTATATTTTTATTATTCATCAATGAATGCAGGTAAATCTACTCACCTGCTTCAATCGTCTTATAATTACAGAGAGCGCGGTTTATCAACCGCTATATATACGGCAAAAATAGATGATAGATTTGCAAAAGGAAAAGTTGCGTCGCGTCTAGGGATTGATGCTGATGCTTTTCTTTTTGATGATGACATTGACATGCTTGCTGACATCAAAGAGAAGCATGAAGAAGCTAAACTTGATTGTGTACTTATTGACGAAGCCCAGTTTCTTTCAACGGAACAAGTTAAACAACTCACTGATGTTGTCGATTTATTACATATTCCTGTATTAGCTTACGGAATAAGAACTGACTTCCTTGGTGAAACTTTTTCAGGCAGTGCTGCCCTACTCGCATGGGCTGATAAATTAGTCGAGTTAAAAACGATTTGCCATTGTGGTCGAAAAGCAAATTTTGTGATCAGACAAGATGAGAATGGTGTACCCGTAAAAATTGGTCAGCAAGTAGAAGTTGGCGGTAATGAGCGTTATGAACCTTTGTGTAGAGCTCACTTCAAAAAACTCGTCTGGTAAATACTGTCAGTTATTCTACGCTTAATCGTAGAATAACAATCCTCTGATCTTGCACATAATAATTAGGAATAATACTTCATGCCTGTTTTTGAAAGTACTCATCCACTCGTAAAACATAAAATTAGTCTTTTACGAGATAACGATATTTCTGTCAAAGCTTTTAGAGAACTAGCCAAAGAAATAGCAATGCTATTAACTGTTGAAGCAACTCAACACTTTAGTGTTAAAAACACTTCAATAACATGTTGGTCTGGTGATATTTCAGTGCCAACACTCGCTGATAAACAACCTACTCTCGTGCCTATTCTTCGAGCTGGTTTAGGTATGCTTGAGGGCTCACTATCAGTATTACCATGTGCAAAAATAAGCGTTGTGGGCATACAGCGTAATGAAGATACATTGCAACCTAAAAGCTACTACGAAAATATTATCTCTGATATACAAAGCAGAACTGCCATTATTATTGACCCTATGTTAGCAACAGGAGGCACTGCGTTAGCAACGATCGATTTATTAAAATCTTCAGGTTGTAAGCATATAATTGCACTATTTTTAGTGGCGGCTCCTGAAGGCATTAAACTCATTAAAGAGGCGCATTCAGATGTAACACTAACGATTGGTATGATAGATGAAAAACTTAATGAACAAGGTTATATTTTGCCAGGACTTGGTGATGCAGGAGATAAAATTTTCGGAACGTTATAGTGTTGATAGAAATAGATTACAAGTCACTTATTACGCTATAAATAATAAATGACTTTATAATAGTAATAACCACCGTATTTTACGCTGGTTATCTTACGATAACTTAGCTTAGTAAATAACTGGCGCTAATTCAGGGAGTTCTTCAGAATACGTTATTGCTTGATTAAACTGTTGCATAGCTAATAGTGCTGAACTTTCATCTTTAGCATGAACGCGAGCGATAACTTCACCACTATTAACCTGAACACCCAGCGGTAAAATTCGGTCAAATCCAACACTATGATCAACCTGTTGTCCTGGTGCAGTTCTACCGCCACCTAAACTAACAACAGACATGCCAACATCACGTGTGTTCATTTGCGCTAAATAACCATGCTGACTCGCTTTGACTTCCATGATAACAGCCGCTTTTGTCATTGAACCCCATGGGTTCTCTACAAAATCCGTTGGTCCACCAAGTGCTGCGATCATACGTTCAAATATTTCAGCCGCTTTACCCGAATGTAGTACTTTATCAATTTTAAGGTAAGCATCAGTTTCATTACTTGCTAAACCCGAGTTAACTAACATAGCGCATGCTAATGTTTGAACGACTTTATGTAAGCGAGGTTCACGTTGTTTTCCGGTTAAATATTTTGCCGTTTCATACATTTCAATGGCATTACCAGCACTGGTGCCTAACACTTGGTTCATGTCAGTGATAATGGCTTGCGTTTTAACACCTGCGCCATTGGCGACACTTGAAATACTATCAGCAAGTGCTTTAGCATCGTCGAGAGATGACATCATCGCACCGTTGCCTACTTTTACATCCATCACTAACGTATCAAGACCAGCCGCAAGCTTCTTAGATAAAATAGAAGCGGTGATCAAGGGAATAGATTCAACCGTAGCGGTTACATCACGTATACCATAAAGACGTTTATCTGCAGGAGCCAAGTTATCTGTTTGAGAAATAATGGCTACACCGACTTCTTTCACAATACGTTTAAACTCACTGATGGTTGGTTCAACATTAAAACTGGCAATACTTTCTAATTTATCAGATGTACCACCGGTATGGCCTAATCCGCGTCCTGAAATCATCGGCACATAAGCACCACACGCAGAAACGATTGCAGCGAGCATAAAGCTTACTTTATCTCCTACCCCACCAGTGGAATGCTTATCAACAATAGGTGCATCATAGCCGTCCCAAGAAAGCACATCGCCTGAATTCATCATTGCTTTTGTTAACGTTACCTTTTCATCAACCGATAATCCTTTTTGGAAAATAGCCATTGCCATAGCACCCACTTGACTATCCGAAAAACTGCCATCAACTAAGCCATTAACAAAACTATGAATTTGGCATTCGGTAAGTGTCTGTCCATTTCGTTTAATGCGTATAATTTCTTGAGGTAACATCATTGTGGTCAATCCTTATATTTCCAATAAATCTTTTGGTGTAAAAGCATCGGGTAGTAGTTGTGCGACGTTCCATACTTGTTGTTCGTCTTTATGGTTAATAGCAATAACAGGCGCGGATTGTTCAAAAAACTCAGCGATAACTTGTCGACATGCACCACACGGGGGCGTTAATTTTTCTTGCTCGGTATAAATAACGATCATATCAAAGCTTTGCTCGCCGTTTATCACCGCATGGCTAATACAATTTCGTTCTGCACAAACTGTTAAACCATAAGATGCGTTTTCAACATTACAACCTTGAACGATATTACCTTGTGCAGTCAACGCAGCGGCACCCACATAAAAATTGCTGTAAGGTGCATAGGCTTTGCCATAGGCTTCTTTTGCAGCGGCTTTTAATGCTGCAGGTATTTTAAAGTTATTTGTATTCATTTTATCCCAAGTTTTATAGGGGGGTAATTACAATAAGAATAACATACCTGACCATTTGGTCAAGTAATTAAATGATTGAGCTAATCATTTAAAAATAAATTTGTGACATAAAAAAACCCTTTAGCATCACTAAAGGGCTTAACATTCAATAAAGATGAGTTGTATTAGAACTTGTAGCTAACACCTACTTTTATACGCCATGCTGAATCAGTCGTATAAAACTTATTATCTAAACTGTCTGAACCAGTTCTATCATAGATGTATTGTCTCGTAGCAGGGTCAATAGTGAATTCAACTAATTCTTGCGTACCAAAATCGCTTCCGTATACCTTACCTTTACTGCTATCAATCAGGTTTAGCAAGTTATCAACAGTGAAATATACAATACCTTTATGATCTTCAGAAAATCCAGGGATTTCTTGACGAACACTTAAATCAAGCGTTGTAACCCAAGGAGTAGTTAATACGCCTTTTGGTAAATAACCACCTGCATACTTGTTTAAACCTAAAGCATTAACAGTTTCATAGAAGCTAGCTTCATTTTCGGCAGAAGTGAAAACAACATTACTGTCACCCGGTGTTGGGATATAAGGTAAAAACGAATCGTTATAAGTTCCTGGGCTTAATAAACCATAAGGATCCCTACCTGGGCCACTTCTTCCATCTACGTCATTTCCGTCAGCATAAAAAGTAATAGGTTTTCCTGACTTTCGTTCGAAGAACAAGTTAATGTTTGTTTTGTAACCCGCAACGAATTCAGTTGCATAACCTAGGTTAACAACAAATCTATGCTCAGTTTCAAAACCAGATCTACCCACTTCGGCTTCATTACGGTTTATAACAGTGTTATAACCATAGTTACTACCTGCTGTTGCACTTGTACTTGTATGTGCATCAGTGATGTCTTGATTAGTGTATGAAGTCGTTAAACTAACACCACTTTCCCAATCTTTGTTTAGTACCATGCTGAAGATTTTAGAACGACCATCTTTACCAGCATTGGTAAGCATTAAATCTTCATTATAATCAGGATCATCATAAATAATGCGACCACCGTCTGAAGTTGTACCATCTTCATCGCCAATCAAACTAGCATCTTTCCAAAAAGCAGTGTTATCTGACTTTTTATATAAATATTCTGCTGTAAATAAAAAATTATCACCTAATACTGGAATGTCAAAGCGGTAATCAAATGCAACCTGGTAACGCCAATCTGATGGCAAATCAAAATTTGGATCAACAAAGTTTGTATCTGCATATCGGGTAGAATTAGCAACTGTATCCATATCTTCTTGACGTGGACCTTTAATATCTACATTTTCAAAGGTACCGTTTAAGAATACGTCTCCGATACCAACACCTGGATTTGAATATGAGTTAGATACCCAAACAGTCGGTTGACCACCTGAATAACGCCCTACACCACCACGTACAATTAAGTCTTCACTCGCGTCCCACTTAATACCGAAGCGAGGTAAAATTATACCTGTTCCATCAAGATTTTCTGTGTTGCTATAACCAGTTCGTTCTTCCGCTTGATCGTTATAGGTAGGTATATCACTAGATGCTAGCATTTCATATCTTACACCCATATCAATTGTGATTTCGTCATTAAACATCCATTCATCATGGATAAAAAATGCGTGCTCATCACGAACAAATGAAGCTGCTGCATCATTTGGATCTAGGCTTGTTGCATTCTTATAGATAATTCTCTCAGCAATTTGGTTCTCAAAGTCTGCAATGCTATCAAAAACGTAATCGCCTTTAGTATTTTGTAAAAACAAATTGAAAATATCTAAACGTTTAAACTGATAACCAAAACTTAAGCTGTGATCACCAACCAGATAATCACCATCTAAAGACATGATAAAGGTTTTTTTATGTAGGTCATTTGAGTGACGAGAATGATCGGCACCTATTGCTATATTACCTGATTCAGCTTGGATAACGGTATCCGAAAAATTACCTAATGATGCTTGAGTAGTCGGGTTATCAAGGTAGGTTAAACTAAATTGTGTAGATAAATCGTCGCTCCAGTCTGAATAAAGTTTAAACGCGTAGTTGTTTAATTCTTCAGTTCTGTTGTACCAATGAGATGATAAGCGTAATTCACCACCATAAGTTGATTGGTTACGCGTACTATTACCTTTGTTATATTGGTAAGTAAAAGCAGCACGGTGATCATCATTAATATTCCAATCTAATTTTAGTAATAATTTTTCATCTTCTACTGCAGGCGCAGAATCCCACTCACCTGGTTCAACACCATATACTTCTCGAGCTATACGTTGAACTTCTAATACGTCAGCTACAGAAGCATCAGCAGGATTAGGTACATTTGCACCATCTGGGCCCCACTCTACTGTTGAGGTTGCTTCATAAGATTCGTACGAAGCAAAAAAGAATAATTCATCTTCTATAATTGCGCCACCAAGCGTTGCACCAAAGGTTGTTTCGTCAAAATCTAATGGAGCTTCATCCTCACCATTTTTTGGTGTGCCTGCCATGTCATCGTTTTGTGTTTCATAAAAGAATGAACCTGATGTTTTATTAGTACCTGATTTAGTTACGGCATTAATTTTAGCGCCTTGGAAACCACTATCTTTTGCATTGAAAGGTGTAACGTCAATAGTTACTTGCTCAATAGCATCTAAAGAAATTGGAGAGCGAGTGGTTGGGTAACCATTAGCATTCAAACCGAAATCATCGTTTTGACTGATACCGTCAACGCTTATACTATTAAATCGTGGGTTAGTACCTGCAACACTTAACTCGCCATCTTTTGAAGATAAAACTGCTAGCGGGTTATTACGAACAATGTCTTTAATATCTCGATTGAAACTTGGTGCATTAGTGATATCTTCAGCACCAAAATAACTATTACTGCCAATGTTATTGGTGAAAATCTGACTGCCTGTAACAGAAATACGTTCAACATCATCAGTAGACTTTAGTTCAGCATTTAAACGGAATGTATCACCTAAAGTTAAGTAAATATCTTTATATACATTGACACCTTTTGCTCCTGTAACCTTTATCGTATAAGGACCGCCAACGCGTAGACCTTTACTTGAAAATTTACCGGCTTCATTTGATGTCGTTAGGGTCTTAGTGCCTGAGGGTTCGTGCAATATTTCAATTTTTGCATTTACAGAAATTGCGCCAGTAGAATTTACAATACTACCTCGGATAGCTGAAGAAGTATCGTTAGCCATAGCTGAGGTAGAGAGTCCAAGCGCTAGTACAACTGCGCCTGTTATGAGTGATAGACGATGAGTGTTCATCTTTTATTCCTTGATTATGTTTTTTAAGTGTTGATTACTTATTATTTTTTTTAGCAACCAAAAAACTTAACCAGTTGCTCTGTTTTTATATTTCGAATGAAATTAGACCAGATTTTTATGTCATTTTCATTACATATTTTCACACTTTTTAAATTTCAAATTACATATAACCAGTAAAACCTGAAGGTAATCTACAAAAAGCCTTAACAAACAATAAGATAAAATTAAGAAAAAACCTATTACGAGATTTTATATTACATATGATTTGATATAAAAAATTATTATCTATAAGTATATTTTTATGACATTTAATTATAAAGCTGTTCAACCAGTCAACTTATTTATTACCAATGCTAAGGCTAAATACATATTAAACAGCAGTTTATTTAACCTAGTTTGTGTAAAGTCAATTAATTGAACATAAGTACTAAGTTCAATTATTCTCTGAGTTAATCAAAGTTACCTTTCAAATAAATGTGTAAACATTTATAGTAGAATTTCATTACTAAAGGTAATTTGTCACTTAACCCTATTAGAAAATAGAGAAAAGTTTAACAAACCATAAAACTTAACTATATGGTCAACAGGTGATGTAAAAGTAAACTTTTAACTATAATTTCACTTGGAAATGTTTTATTTGTGCATTTTAAATATAGAGCAACTTTATGAAAAACGACAAAGAAATAAAAAAAACAGGGAATATTCGAGTCCAAAGCCAGCATAAAATTATGATTGCTGCGAGTACCGAATTTGTTTTACAAGGTTATAAAGGAGCAACCGTGCAGTCAATCGCTGATAGAGCTGGCCTGCCAAAAGCTAACATACTTTACTATTTCAAAAATAAAGAAAATATTTACCATGCAGTTTTAGAGCATACCTTACAAATGTGGGATGAAGGTATAGGAGATATAAATCCTGAAGATGGCCCTAAATCAGCTATTGAAAAGTTTATTGATGCAAAAGTAAGAATGTCTTTCAAGCATCCTGAGTCATCAAAAATTTATGCAATGGAGATCATCCAAGGTGCACAACATTTGAAAGACTTTGCCAGAACTTATCAACGGAAATGGGTAAGAGAGAAAGCGCAACTCTTCCAAAAATGGATAGATAATGGTGAGATGAGGGACGTTGATCCTATACATTTGATATTTCTAATTTGGTCTGCAACACAACACTATGCAGATTTTGAAACACAAATCCTAACAATCATGAATAGAGCAGAATATGAGGAAGAAGATGTAGAACATGTTATTGCTTTTTTAACGGACATGATTTTACGCGGGTGTGGTTTACAATAATGATGATGAAAAAATATTTTTTACACCTAACGATGACATTAACGTTGACTTATATGAGCACAACACAAGCAGAACAATTAAGAGTAGCAACATTTAACGTCAGTATGGAGGCTTTAAATTACCAGCCTCATAATAAAGGTCGTGAAAAGGCTAATGTAAATAAAAACACGTTGAAAACGGCTATAGATAGCAATCATCCACAGATTAGAAATATTGCTGAAATAATTCAACGTGTTAATCCTGATGTTATTTTACTTAATGAATTTGATAATCAAGAAAACAATGATCATAACCAGCACAATTCATTGAAGACATTCATTAAAAAATATTTAAACAATAGCCAAAGTGGTCAGAGTAAGATTGATTTCCCCTACTTTTATCAAGGCCAAGTAAATACTGGTATTAACTCTGGCTTTGACTTAGATGGTAATGGTAAAAAAGGTGTTTTACCGGGTGATGGTTTTGGTTACGGTCACTTTTCAGGTCATTTTGGCATGGCTTTACTCTCAAAGTACCCTATAAATGTAGAAGATATACGTACATTTCAACATTTTAAATGGCAAGATATGCCTGACGCACTAAAACCTGTAGATCCAAAAACATTTAAACCTTGGTTTAGCGAAGATGCTTGGAAAAATAGTAGACTCTCTTCAAAATCTCATTGGGATATTCCTATAGAAGTTAATGGACAAACAATTCATATTTTAGCAAGCCACCCTACACCACCGGTATTTGACGGACCTGAAGATAGAAATGGTAAACGAAATCATGATGAAATTCGTTTTTGGGCAGATTATATAACGACTGAAAAATCTGGATATATATATGACGACAAAGGTGATAAAGGCGGTTTGAAAGACTCCAATCCTTTCGTTATTCTCGGTGATTTAAATGCATCTGACGTTGATGGGAATGCAATGAATGCCGGGATATCGGGTTTACTAATACATGATAATATTCAAGATGCGATGCCTAAAAGTCAAGGTGCTAAAAAGCATACATTGGATAATGTGAACGCTATGCATCATACCGCATTTTGGCGAATGAGAGCTGATTACGTATTACCGTCGAAGGCGGGCATTGATATTATAAATTCTGGTGTATATTGGCCAACAGAAGATGAAGATACCTTCAGATTAATAAGAGATAGAGCAGCATCATCAGATCATCGAATGGTATGGCTAGATCTATTACTGAAATAAATTAATAATTTTATAAAACTTATACAAGAAGTAAATAATGAAAAACCTACTCTCTGCTGTCAGCATAGTACTTGCTTTATCAGCCTGTGAAACAATTAATAACGCATCAGAAACTGCGGTAGCTAAAGTTAATCTCATTGAAAAAATGAATTCCCCAAGAAATATTATTATGGTGATAGCAGATGGAATGGGCCCAGCTTATACCACATCTTACCGCTATTTTAATGACGATCCGCTAACAGAACATATTGAAGATACAGTATTTGACCGCTTACTCGTTGGATCAGCAAGTACCTATCCCGCTAGAATCTCTGGACTTGTTACTGATTCTGCTGCTGGGGCAACCGCTCTAGCTACAGGTTTTAAAACATATAATGGTGCTATTGCGTTAGATGTGGATAAAAATAGTGTCGAGACCGTATTAGAATTTGCTAAAAAACAAGGTAAAAAGACAGGTGTAGTAGTAACGTCTCAAATAAACCATGCGACTCCAGCTTCTTACTTAACACATAATGAAAATAGAAAGAACTATAATGAAATTGCTGATAGTTATTTAGATAACGGCATTAAGGCTGATGTTTATTTGGGCGGTGGCTGGAAATATTTTCTTCGTGATGATAGAAACTTGATTGATGAATTTAAAGCATCTGGTTTTCAATACATCGATAACTACAACTTATTAAATTCTCTTAAAGCGAATACGCCTGTTATTGGGCTATTTGCTGATAAAGGATTACCATCAGCCTTAGATGACATTAATAGCAATCGATTATCAACAATGACACAAACCGCTATTAAACAATTAGAAAATGACGAAGGTTATTTTTTGTTAGTTGAAGCAAGCCAAATTGATTGGGCTGGTCATTCAAATGATATTGTTACAGTCATGGCAGAAATGTCAGACTTAGCTAAGACAATGGTGTATCTAGAAGAATACGTAAAACAAAACCCTGATACCTTAGTGGTATTAACAGCTGATCATAGTACGGGTGGCTTAACTGTTGGTACCAATGGAAAGTATGAATGGCATCCTGAAGTTTTACGAACAATGAAAAGTTCACCAGAAAGCATCGCGAATAAATTATCCAAAAATAAAATCACAAAAAATATATTAACTGAATTACTTAATTTTAATGTTACCGAAAAAGAAGTTAAACAAATTAAAGCAGCAAAAGTGATGGCAATTGAAAAATCAATTACATATAAACGACTTAATAATAAAAAAAATTCAAAATCTAAAAAACCGAGTATGAGCAACATAATAGCCAGCTCGATTAAAAAGATTATTGATGTGAGGACAAACACTGGATGGACATCTGATGGACATACCGCAATTGATGTTCCTGTTCATACATTAGGTAAGAACAGTGAAGTGTTTAAAGGCAAGATGGATAATACAGATATAGCCAAGAAAATATTTTTACTACTTGGTAAAGATAACCTTTAGATTTTATAAAAAGAAAAGCCGCTAATTTTATTAGCGGCTTTTTTATGTTTAAAAAAGTATAACCCTATTTATTTTATGAATCTGATTATCTAAAACTCAATATTTTCAGCCCTACTAAACTCTTCTTATTTTACTGTTCATAAACGCTGTACGTTTATCTAAAGATATACAAAACAGTACTTAACCTAATAACTCATATTTAAGACGTTTCTTAATAACTCCAAAAACCCCAATTACATGTAATAAAAGTGACTACATAAATTTGTTGACGCTTGATTTTATTAACAATAATAATTGTTAATTATGCTGACTCTAGTACTAAGTGAATACTTACTCAATTCAAATGCGGGGTTGCCAGGGTTGCTTGTATGACTAACTCAGGGTTATCAGAGTCATCTCTATTAGCTTAAGTGGGGTTGCTGGAGTTACCAGCAACTTGACAGCAGGGGTTGCCAGGGTTACAGTAAGTAAGTGAGTTTTTAGAGGAGACAATAATGAAATATCCTATTGCATTAAAGAAAGTTATTGGTGTGGAACAGTATAAAGTGAGTGTTCCTGATTTACCGGGGTGTGAATGTAACGGTGATAACGTTGATGTTTCGTTAAGTAAAATCAACGACAGTATTGCTACGCACCTTTCTATTTTGGCGGAGTATGGTGAAGCGATACCACACGCTACAACTATTGAACATCATCTAGACAAATATCCAAATGTGATCTGGGGAATTATTGATATCGACATAACACCCTACTTAGGGAAAAGTCATAAAATAAATGTCACTTTACCTGAATTATTGATTAAACAAATTGATGATCGGGTGAGTAAATCTTCAGCATATAAAACTCGATCAGGATTTATTGCAAGCGCTTGTATGAGTGAATTAAATCGATAAATATGTTCCGCTTTAATAAGTAAAACTAAGACTAAAAATAAGAGATATATAACGATGGGTAAAAATTTATTATTAATCAGTAGTTCCCGCGCAGGCCAAACGCCCTACTTAGCACATGCGAAAACAATGATAGAAGACCATTTAGATGGAATTAAAGATATATTATTTATACCTTACGCGGGTGTTACGGTAAGTTATGACGATTATACGGATAAAGTTCAGAGTGCCTTAAGGTCATTAAACATTAATGTAAGTGGGATACATCAGTTTGATGATGCGATTTCTGCAGTAAATAACGCGAAAGCAATAGTCATCGGTGGTGGTAATACTTTTCACTTATTACATCAACTGTATGAAAATAATTTACTCTCAGCGATCAACGAAAAGGTAAATTTAGGCGTACCCTATATTGGTTGGAGTGCTGGATCAAATGTTGCAGGTTCAAGTATTTGTACTACCAATGACATGCCAATTATAGAACCTAGAAGTTTTAAAGCACTAAACTTAGTACCATTTCAACTTAACCCTCATTACACAGATTTTAATCCACCCGGACATAATGGTGAAACAAGAGAACAACGTTTAGCTGAATTCATGGTAATTAACCCTGAAATGCCTATTGTGGGTATTGTCGAAGGAAGCGCTTTAAAGTTAGAAGATGAAAATCTATCACTAATTGCTTCTGACCAAATAGAAAAGCCAGATGGGGTTTTATTCGAAGGTGGAAGTAAACGTATTATTGCTGTTAAAGAAGATATTAGCCATTTATTGTAATTTTAGGGATTCATACTTGAATGAAAGTCATGTAGTGAACAAAAAATCAGTTCACTACATTTAATATAACATTATAAGATTAAAGCAGTTTAGTGATCGAAGATAAATTTAATGCTGACACTGCTTTTTTAATATCGGGTTCAAAGCCAAGTCGTGCAATAAGTGGTGATGAAATAAGTGTACGAAGCTCTGCTATATTCTCATCTAAGTAATTCATTGGTTCAGCACAATTTGCGACCCAACCAATACAATCCAGTCCATCTGCTAATATTGTTTCATAAGTAAGTAACGCATGATTTAAGCACCCTAGTTTCATGTTGACGACTAAAATTACTTTCTGTTGAGTCTGTTGAGCAAATTCTGATAAAAACTTTCCTCTACCTAATGGTAATCGCCAACCTCCTGCACCTTCAGTAATAATAAAATCACTGTTCCTCTCTTTTATATTTTCGAATCCAGCTGTTATATCGATGAGTTTAATTTCAACATTCATTAGATCAGCAGCGATGTGCGGCGCAATTGCAGGTTCAAAGGCAATAGGGTTAATATCATTAATGTTTTGATCGCAATTTGCCTGGCGTTGAAGTAATTGAGCATCTTCATTAACAAGACTTGTGTTATCAGCAAAATGTATAATTTCACACCCTGCTGAAACAGGCTTAAAGACAGCTACCTTATAATTTTTTTGAACCAAAGCGGCCGTTATTAATTGTGCGACATAGGTTTTACCCGCATCAGTGTCAGTCGCTGTGATAAAAAGTTTAATCATTGAGTTTGACTACAATTCCAGAATATACGCGGTAAGTAGCTGGGTAAATACCACTAGGTTCTTGAAAATCTTGATAGCTACTCGTCATTTTATTCCACTTATCTTTACCCGCTAAACCTTTCCCTTTCTCCTTGGGTACATGATTTGCGCCCAACCCTTTTAACTCGCGCGCTAAATGTATGACACTCTGGTACTCTAAAATCAAATTTTGCGTTTTTTGCTCGAGTAATTTACATGAAGCATTATTGAAAACTATCTCCAGATTTTCATGCGTTTTAAAGTCAATAACATGTTTTTCCTCATCTACTTGCGCCCATGATGATTTTAATTCATCTAAAGTTCCATCAAGTAATGTTGAAAAGATAAATAAACCTCCTGGTTTTAATACACGCAAAACTTCTTTAACCAGAATATCTAAATGATCACACCATTGTATAACTAAATTAGAATAAATAACGTCGATACTATTATTTTGAAAAGGGAGATGGTAGGCATCTGCCTCTATCCAATTAATTTCTTTACTGCGATTTTTTTGAGCAAAAGCCAGCATTTTAGTTGAGATATCTATGCCTATGGTCTGTCGGTATTTACTGGCTAATATATCAGTAAAAAATCCAGTGCCAGATCCCAAGTCTACAACGGTTAGGTCTGTACGGTTAGGTAAAAATGACATTAGATGTTTACCCGTATAGCGCTGCAAACGAGATGAAACATCATATGAATTACTTGCGGAACCAAATGACTTCGCTATCTTGACTCTATTCAATACATCAGGCATTAACTTAAAACCTCATTCAATTTTTCAGCTAAGTAATTGATATCTTTATCTTTATGTTTAGCTGTTATGGTTATGCGTAACCTGGAGGTGTTTTTAGCAACCGTAGGTGGTCGTATCGCGGTCAACCAAATACCTTTATTTTTTAATTTTTTACAAACATTAAGTGTCTTCTCTTCACTACCAACAACAATTGCTTGAATAGATGATGACGAAGGAATTATTTGTATGCTCTTATCGAGTTTATGAGATAAGAGTTGACTTAATTGCGAGATATTATCTCTTCGCCATGATTCTTTTTTCGCAAGTTTTATACTCGTTTTGGTTGCCCAGGCAACGGCAGGAGAAATTGCGGTTGAATAAATATAATGACGGGAAAAATTAACCAAATATTCATACAAATCCTCATTACAAGCGATAAAGGATCCACTCGTCGCTAAGGCTTTGCCAAAAGTTGCCATAACAATATCTATATCGCCATAGGTACTACTTCCCTGGCCTTCATCGCCAATTACGCCAATACTATGTGCATCATCCATATACAACATCGCTTTATGTCGTTTGGAAATATTAATGAGCTGCCTAACATCAGCAGCATCACCGTCCATACTAAAAATACCTTCGGAGATGATTAGTTTATTTTCGTAAGTGCTTTTAGTTAAATGTTGTTCAAGTTGCTGATGATCATTATGTAAGTAACGCTTAACCGCAGCGTCACTTGTTAGAGCACCGTCAATTAAAGAAGCGTGACTAAGCTTGTCTAATAAAAATTGACTTTCTTTATTACCTAACGCTTGTAGTACACCTGAATTAGCAGCAAATCCACTACTATAAAGTAAACAACGCGGTTTATTTAGCCACTCGCAAACTTCTTCTTCTAAAGCTTGATGTGCGTAATGAAAACCAGTGATCAAACTTGAGGCACTGGCACAACTACCAAATTTATCGACACCTTCTTGAAGTGCCTTGTTTATTTCATGATGATGGTTTAAACCAAGATAATCATTCGAGGAAAAATTTAAGTAACTTTTATCTGACACAATAATCTCTCGGCCATTCTGCTCACTGATACAATGGCGTAGCCGATATTGTGATTTTTCTTTTTGCTGAGCAACGTGCTCAGCAATAAAGTTAAAAGACATAGATTTCAGTTTAGTTTTTATACGATAAAATTTACAAAGAAGCGTCGTAAAACAATTCTTTGTTTTGTTGGTTCACAACCGCTGTTGTTATTTGCTGCTCAGTATCATCATCTTCTGTTGCAACGGTTTCAGTATTAACACCTAATTTAGCAAACAACTGCATATCTTTATTAGCTTCAGGGTTCCCTGTTGTTAACAATTTACAGCCATAAAAAATTGAATTTGCGCCTGCTAAGAAACACATGGCTTGCATTTGATCATTCATCGCATCTCGGCCTGCTGACAAACGCACATGACTCTTTGGCATCATTATACGCGCTATAGCAATACATCTGATAAAATCAAAAGGGTCTAAATCGTCAACATCTGCTAATGGAGTACCTTCAATTTTAACTAACATATTAATAGGGACACTTTCAGGGTGTTTAGGTAAATTAGCTAATTGCGCTAAAAAAGAGGCTCTGTCTTGTGCTTTTTCACCTAAGCCAACAATACCGCCACTACAGACTTTCATACCAGAATCACGAACATTCTGTAATGTGTCTAATCTATCTTGATAACTACGTGTTGTTATTATTGAATTGTAATGTTCAGGAGATGTATCTAGATTATGGTTGTAATAATCTAAGCCAGCTTCTTGTAATTCATCAGCTTGGCCGCCATCAATCATGCCAAGTGTCATGCAGGTTTCTAAGCCCATAGCTTTAACACCTTTTACCATTTCAAGCACATAAGGCATATCACGCGCTTTTGGATTTCTCCACCCGGCTCCCATACAAAAACGTGTTGATCCTTGATCTTTAGCGACTTGAGCTGCTTCAAGCACTTTTTCAACTTCCATTAAACGTTCTTTTTTGACATCAGTATTGTATCGAGCACTTTGAGAGCAATATTTACAATCTTCAGGGCAAGCACCTGTTTTGATTGATAACAAGGTACTTACTTGTACTTCGTTAGGATTAAAGTGTTCACGATGAATGGTTTGAGCTTTAAACATAAGATCACTAAAAGGCAGTGCAAAAAATGCTTCGACTTCGGCTATTGACCAATCATGACGCGTTATATTCTTTTGAGACATGTGGAACCTTAACTATAAATATATAAATGTGAAAATTGCATCGCTAAATATTAGCAGGTAATCTATGCGGTAGTCATTAATGTCAACATATAAAAACATGCAAGCTTTACATATGAACAAAAAACAAACAGCACTAGTCGATTTTGATAAAAAACACGTATGGCACCCTTACACATCCATGTCCGATCCATTACCCTCTTATCTAGTAGAGTCAGCCGAAGGGGTTCATATAAAACTAGCCACTGGAGAAGCACTTGTTGATGGTATGTCTTCTTGGTGGTCCGTATTGCATGGTTACAATCATCCTAAATTGAATCAGGCATTAATTGATCAAACTCGGAAAATGGCACACGTTATGTTTGGTGGTTTGACCCATGAACCAGCGATTAACTTGTGCAAAAAACTGATTGAAATTACGCCCGAACCTTTGCAAAAAGTATTTTTATCGGACTCTGGTTCGGTATCCGTAGAAGTCGCTATTAAAATGTCATTACAATATTGGCATAGCCAAGAAAAAAGCGAAAAACACAAATTACTGACCGTTAAAAATGGTTACCATGGAGATACATTTGCGGCTATGTCGGTTTGCGATCCTGTTAATGGTATGCATCAAATTTTTGAATCGGTATTAATGAAAAATATTTTTGCCCCCGCACCAGAAAGTGATTTTTACCAACCCTGGGATGAAGGTGAATTACTCAGCTTAGAAAACTTGTTTGAGACACACCATCAAGAAGTTGCGGCATTTATTATTGAGCCTATCGTTCAAGGCGCCGGGGGCATGCGCTTTTATCATCCAGAATATCTAAAAGCCTGCCGTGCGTTATGTACACAATATGGTGTATTATTTATTGTAGATGAAATTGCTACAGGACTAGGACGAACAGGAAAATTATTTGGCTGTAACTGGGCTGAAATAAGTCCTGACATTATGTGTTTAGGAAAAACATTAACTGGAGGATACATGACACTTGCGGCAACGTTATGTACAGACCATATTGCACAAACCATCAGTAATGGTGAAGCTGGATGCTTTATGCACGGTCCTACTTTTATGGCTAATCCTCTTGCCTGTGCCGTGGCAAATGCCAGCTTGGATTTATTAGATACCGGTGAATGGCAACAGCAAGTAAACTTTATAGAAACTTTCTTGAAGCAACATCTATTGCCTTTAAATAATCACAACCGGGTAAGTAATGCTCGGGTATTAGGAGGTATTGGCGTAGTTGAAACTTATTCGCCTGTAAATATGGCTATTATACAAAAAAGATTTGTTGAATTAGGTGCTTGGATAAGACCTTTTGGTAAACTTATCTATATCATGCCGCCATTTATTAGTAATGAAGATGATTTAACACTGCTTATTAAAGCAATAAACACGGTACTTGATGAGAAACAGTGCTTTATTAACTAAAATTTTGAACATTATATTTGGGACGTAAACTCTAAGTTTAACGATAGCTTTTTAATGAATACTCACTAAAATATATATTACCCAAGCAATCGTGACAGTAAGCAACAAGACTAAGTTAAAGTGCTTATTGTCACGTATTCGTCTGCTTCTATAATGATCAAGTACTAAACAAAAGTAACTACATAACGCGCTTATCCAAAGCACTATATATAAATACCCGGTCAAAGGTGTTAGCCAAAATTGCCTGATTTCAATTCCTCGAAAGCGCAAATAACCATAATCTTGCTCTGGGGCTGCAAAATAAGACATAACGATGGCAAAGATAAATAACGCCCATCCACTTAATGCCAAAATTCGCATTAAGAGTAACCCAATATCCTGAGAGCTCCGCCTTTTTTTTAATTTCAATACCACTGAATTAATACCTCTCAAGTCAATATTACTGATTTTTGTTTATATATAGACCGGATAAGCAAGTTTTACTTGTTAAACGCAGTAGTAAAGGTAACATATCACACCTCAAAACTTGTGCAAATTTACCCAGTTCCTGAAACGGTATTGATGTACTAAAATCATGATAATCATTAAATAAAGAAAAGAGGTTGATAAATGTCAGTTATTTCAATCACTGATGTACTTGCTGGAAAATATCCAGTAAGTGAAGCAGTTACAGTACACGGTTGGATCCGTACTCGCCGTGATTCAAAAGCAGGAATTTCATTCTTAGCTGTGCATGATGGTTCATGTTTTGATGCTATTCAAGCTATCGCGCCAAGTGATCTCGATAATTATCAATCAGAAGTATTAAAGTTAACTACTGGCGCTGCAGTAAAAGTTACCGGTATTTTGGTTGAATCTCCAGGTAAAGGTCAGTCGTTTGAAATTCAAGCAACTAAAGTAGAAATACTTGGTTTAGTTGATGATCCTGATACTTACCCTATGGCAGCTAAACGCCACAGTATCGAATTTTTACGCGAACAAGCTCACTTACGTGCTCGTACTAATATGGGGGGTGCAGTGGCTCGTGTTCGAAATACTTTAGCACAAGCTGTTCATCGCTTTTTGCACAGCAAAGGTTATTTTTGGATCAGCACTCCGTTAATCACTGGTAGTGATTGTGAAGGTGCGGGTGAGATGTTCCGTGTGAGTACACTTGATATGGAAAATTTGCCTCGTACTGATAAAGGTGATGTTGACTATACAAAAGACTTTTTTGGTAAAGAAACATTCTTAACCGTTTCTGGTCAATTGAACGTAGAAACCTATGCATGTGCCCTTTCGAAAGTTTATACTTTTGGACCAACATTCCGTGCAGAAAACTCTAATACTACGCGTCATTTAGCTGAATTTTGGATGATCGAGCCAGAAATCGCTTTTGCTGATTTATCTGATGCTGCAGATCTTGCTGAAGAAATGTTGAAGTATGTTTTCCAAGCAGTGCTTGATGAACGTAGTGATGATATGGCTTTCTTCCAACAGCGTGTTGATAAGACGGTTGTAGATCGTATGAATTCAGTTATCAATAATGACTTTGTTCGTTTAGATTACACAGACGCCATTACTATATTAGAGAATTGCGATAAGAAGTTTGAAAATAAAGTTTCTTGGGGTGTAGATTTAAACTCTGAACATGAGCGTTACTTAGCTGAAGAGCATTTTAACGGCCCAGTAGTTTTACAAAACTACCCTAAAGATATTAAGTCATTTTACATGCGCTTAAATGATGATGGCAAAACTGTTGCTGCTATGGATATATTAGCACCAGGTATTGGCGAAATTATTGGTGGCAGTCAACGTGAAGAACGCCTTGATGTACTTGATGCGCGTTTAGCTGAAATGAACTTAAATCAAGACGATTACAGTTGGTATCGTGATTTAAGACGTTATGGTACCGTTCCTCATTCAGGTTTTGGATTAGGTTTTGAACGTTTAGTTGCTTATGCTACAGGTATGCAGAATGTTCGTGACGTAATTCCTTTCCCAAGAACGCCAAACAACGCGGCATTTTAGAAAAGAACCGTATAATAAAAAACCTCTTTTAAGAGGTTTTTTTATGTTCAGGATGAACAGTATGTCATAGTCACATGGATGTGAGGGAATGACGATGTTCAGGATGAACGGTCATGATTTTTGTTCCAGACAAATCATAAGTACCTCCATCCTTGGAGGCAATGTCATGATCACATGGATGTGAAACAATGACGATGTTCAGAATATATGACATGACTGAAGTCTACTTAAGTTCCTTCACCATATAGTACTTACAACCTGTTTTTGGATAATGTTCTTGTACCCATTCCGTTTTATAACCCTGTTTTTTATAAAATGGCATTGCTTGAAAATGTAACGTATCAAGCAAACTTAAATTACAACCTCTGGCCTTAGCTGCATTTTCAAGTTCATTTAATATTTGACGACCAATCTGTTTACCCCGCAGTGATTCATCAACCCATAACGTATTAATTAACAACCAATTACCGAACGTTCTAGCCGATGAACCCGCAATAACATTGCCTTTGTCATCTTTTATTTGTATAGCTAATGGTTTTCGTTCACTCACTTCCCAGTGCGCCCAATTAAATTCGGCGATTTTCTTATCAAGAAAATCAATTAATCCTTGCTCTGGTTCATCGAATATTTCAATTTTCATAAATGAATAGAGGCTTTATAAATAAGAAACATGATGTTCTATCGATTTTAAAGGTTTAAGAGGAATATCTTTTGCAGGTGTACCGATGTAGATAAAGCCAATAATGTCATTATCTACTGTGATATTTAAATCATGTTTAACCGAGTCATTATAACTAAAATCTCCCGTTCTCCATACCGCGCCATAACCTAAACTAAACGCAGCCATTTGCATTGAGTGAGCACAACAACCCGCAGCAATAGATTGTTCTATTTTGGGGACTTTGTCATGATGCTGATATTGTGTGCTAACAATAATAATTAACGGTGCACGATAAGGCATATTCTTAGCTTTTAACGTTTTTTCTTCACTAAAGTTTTGCTCCGTGGCGGAACGTTCAAATATTTTACTTAAGTTATCTAAACCTTGCTCTTTAATGACAGTAAAAAACCATGGTTTTAAACAGCCATGGTCAGGTGCTCGCATTCCAGCGTTAAGTATAAACTCAATATCATCCGAAACAGGTGCAGGATAAATTAATCTAGGACTCGATTGTCGTTGTAATAATAATTCTTTAGCATTCATTAACTATACAGACTCTGTTTATATTTTCGTTGGTAATGATTATAAAGGTAATGATCTATGCTGGTAAAGCGTCCAGCACCAATAAAAAATAAAGCGAGCAACATAATGAAATAAGTACTGGCAAATTCAATACCATTATTCAGAACAACAATAGAGCCATTTTCATATAACCATTTTGTATTGCCATTTTCTTCCAGCAAGCTTCTCATCGCTTCTAAACGGGTACCCGTTGCTTCACTATTATCAAGACTGGCCTGTGCATTATCAACACCAAACCAAGAAAGTATCTTCGCGGGACTATTATCTGGATTGGTTGGTGTTATTGCAAACCAGCCATTGTCTGCATGAACCGTCGTCGCAGCGACTATCATGGTAAACATTAATGGAATACTGAGTAAACGTGTCAATAAGCCAACTAATAATAACCACCCGCCAAAAAACTCTGTCCATGTGGCCAAATTAGCTAACAGAGTAGGAAAAGGAAGACCTAAACCCCACTCTGTATTACCGAACCAAGCAATAATGTCAGGGCTTGTAAGTAAATTAGCAAAACCTGTTACATCAGGATTAATAAATTGCATTTTCCCATAACCTGCCATAATAAATATGGGCGCTAAATAAAGGCGTATTAATAATGATGGTAATCCATCGAAATTTTTGAGTTTTTCTATAAATTTTTGATAGGTATTCATGAGTGTTAAAGCAGTCATTATTACATCATCTATAAAGTCGTTTGTATGATCCATTTAATATGGTCTTAGAATTAGACCTAGCATATGAATATTTACTTTCAATAACACATTTATTTACTATTGAGGCTACTTAACTGATCAAAAATTAAGTAGCATGGTCAACTATAATTATTACTGAATTATCATGCCGGATACTATGACTGAACAAACATCATCACTTAATGCTCCAATTAAACAAAGTATGTTAAAACGCATAACATTAAAAATTTTTAGTGGATTAAATACATTTAGAAAAATTACGATAAACATACTTTTTTTTATTGTGTTATTTGTATTTATCGCTGCAATAATGAGTGACGAAGGGGAAATTATTGTGCCTAATCACTCAGCCTTAGTCCTAAATATTACCGGTGATATTGTTGAACAAAAACGTTCAATTGACCCTATGGATGCTTTCATTGCAGAAGCACTTGAAGAAAAGCAAAAAAATCCTGAAGTTCTACTTAGTGATATTCTCCAGGTTATTGAAAGAGCAAAAAACGACGGTCGTATCAATATGATGGTCTTGAATCTGCAAGGTGTAAATCGTACTGGTCTTAGTAAACTTCAAGATATTGCTATGGCTTTGGAAAAATTTAAGGCTTCTGGTAAAAAAATAATCGCTGTTGGCGACCAATATTCACAAGACCAGTATTATTTGGCAAGTTCGGCAGATGAAGTATGGCTTAATCCACGTGGTTGGTTATTACTTGATGGCTATGGACGTTATCAACTGTATTTCAAATCGGCATTAGAAAAATTATCCATTAGCCAACATGTTTTTCGTGTGGGTACTTATAAATCAGCGATAGAACCCTATATTCGTGATGATATGTCAGCGGCTGCAAAAGAGGCCAATAAATTATGGTTAAGTGATCTATGGTCACAATATAAAAATGATGTGGCCAGTAATAGAGAATTTGCAATTGACAACTTTGATGAAAATGCAGATGTACTTGTTGCTAAGCTTGAAAAAGCCAATGGTAATGTTGCTCAATATGCATTAGAAAACCAATGGGTAGACGCTTTAAAAAATCGTCAAGATATGAAAAAATCTTTAATTAAACTTGTGGGTAAAAATGCTATAGGTGATAGTTATAATCACATTAGTTTCGAGAACTATCTAGCCGCAACCACCCCTATATTCCCTATAACAAACCCAAATACGAATAAAATCGCCGTTATAGTTGCTAAAGGAACAATTTTAGATGGTCATCAAAAAGCAGGAACAATTGGTGGAGATAGTACGGCTGCACTCTTAAGAAAAGCTCGCTTGAACGACAAAGTTAAAGCCGTTGTATTACGTGTAGATAGTCCAGGCGGCAGTGCTTATGCTTCAGAAATAATTCGTCAAGAAATTGAACTCCTAAAACAAGCAGGTAAACCTGTTGTTGCATCAATGGGCACTTATGCTGCATCAGGGGGGTATTGGATTTCTGCCCCTGCCAATAAAATTATAGCATCACCCGCTACTATTACTGGCTCAATTGGTATCTATGGTTTTTTTATGACATTTGAGAATTCTTTAAGTAAACTTGGTGTTCATACAGACGGTGTTGGCACTACAGATATTGCAGGATTTGGTGTAACCCGCCCGCTTACTGAAGGTATGGCTAAAATATTTCAATTGAATATCAATAGAGGTTATCAAGACTTTATTAGCTTAGTCGCTGAGAATAGAAACATGACACTTGAACAAGTTGATGATATTGCACAAGGGCGAGTATGGTCAGGTTTGAAGGCAAAAGAGTTAGGTCTTGTCGATGAATTAGGCGATTTAACCACGGCTATTAATGCGGCAGCAGAATTAGCCGAATTGAAAACATTCGACACGTTATTAATAGAAAAAGAGAAATCAGCTAAAGATCTATTCCTACAAGGATTGATGGGACAAGCCACAAGCTTTTTCCCAACCTCTGAAATAACGAAGATCAGCAATACCAATAAATTATTTATCCAGCTAAAAGCTGAATTATCGTACCTAAATTTATTGAATGATCCGCAAGGCGTTTACTCTTTATGTATGGCTTGTGAAATTAATTAGCAAGCTTTAATCTAAGGGTATATGATAGCCTCGATTTTTCGGGGCTTTTTTATGGTTTAAACAAAAGTAGTGTTCTCCCATTTATGAATGATCACTTATTTAGTGCTATTGGATATATATATTTTAAGGATAACAAAATGAAAAAGCGCATTTATATCGCCTACACTGGCGGAACAATTGGTATGAAAAACAGTGAGCAAGGTTACGTACCTGTAAAAGGTCATTTAACCGAGTCAATCAACGGTACACCTGATTTTCACCGAGAAGAAATGCCTGAATTCACTATTAATGAATACTCTCCACTGATAGATTCATCAAATATGGCACCCAGTGATTGGCAGCGTATCGCTGATGACATAAAGGAAAATTATGAAGATTATGATGGCTTTGTCGTATTGCATGGCACAGATACCATGGCTTATACGAGCTCTGCGCTTTCATTTATGTTTGAAAATTTGGAAAAACCAATAATTGTTACCGGTTCTCAAATACCATTAAGTCAATTGCGTTCAGATGGACAAGTAAACTTATTAAATTCTCTATATATTGCAGCAAACTATCCTATCAACGAAGTAGGCTTATATTTTAATAACAAGTTATACCGTGGAAACCGTTGCATTAAAGCTTATGCGGATGGTTTCAACGCGTTTGACTCTCCTAATATGCCGCCACTTTTAGAAGCTGGAATTAATATAAAATTAGTTGCCGGTAAGTTGAACGTTATGAGTGATAAGCCACTCACATTGACACCAATAACACCGCAACCTATTGGCGTTGTGCATTTATATCCTGGAATTTCTAGTGAGTTAGTTGCCAATATTATTAAACAACCGGTAAAAGCATTAATTATTCGCAGCTATGGTGTTGGTAATGCGCCACAAGATGAACAACTGCTTGCTTGCTTAACGCAAGCTTACCATCAAGGTATCGTTGTGGTAAATTGTAGCCAATGTATTCAAGGTACCGTTAATATGGACGGCTATGCAACGGGTGTAGCGTTAAGTAAATGTGGTGTCGTTGGCGGAGGGGATATGACGTTAGAAGCGACATTAACTAAACTTCATTACTTACTCAGTAAAGACTTGTCTCAATTAGAAATATGTCGTTTATTGAAAGAAGATTTACGTGGTGAACTCACCAAAAATTAGGTGGACTCTAGAATATAGACTTAGACTGTTATGATATCCCCCCATAACAGTCAAATCAACCCTAAGCCTAACCCAGCTCAACATTAACATTTAAAATCAACGAGTTAATAAATAAATAAGTGATTGTAAAACAATTAAAAAGTTACGCGTTACTAGAAAAGCAGTTGAAATAGGTTAATGTTTTATAGTGTAAATGATAAATATCCTTAAAAAATGAAAAGTCAAAAAATGCTAACTCGCATAAATTAAACATAAAAAAACCACTGAACATTCAGTGGCTTTTGGGGTTATTAACCGGAAAAATTAACAATAAATAGCTTTCACTCTTGAGAGTAATGGCAAGTCAGCTTGTGATAGTTTTCCTAACTTCAACCACTCAACAAGTGAATTGGTTAAGTCTATTGTCTGTCCCGAGAGCATTTGACTTTGCATTAATTGAACTTGTACTTGCAACCGTTGTGCTTTAAATTCTTCAGGTGATTCTTTACTTGCTAGTATTTCAAGCTCTAGTGTTTTATTGCCTCGGTCAATCTCATTGCTGTTTTGATGACATTCTTGTAAACGTTTTTGCCAAGCGTTCGGCAAATCTGTCATCGACTCACTTAACTCCTCTATTGTTAAGGCTTTATTTGCAGCTAACCCTTCTAAACAATCAAAAACTAAATGCCAGACTTTAGTCTTTTTGTCTGCAGAAATTTGTGAAAATTGTTTTGTTATTTGAGTCAGTAATTTTTCAGCCTGTGTCACTACACTTTTGATTACTGGTTTTTGATTAATGACGTTAGCACGTAATGTTTCAATACTTTCTTGTAAAGTAAGCAGTTCATGCTCAGACGGTTGCCCCACTAATTGTTGCTGGTAACTTTCCAATTGTTCAGTTAACTCAGTTTGCTGACTTTTGCGATTTGATTGTTCTGCAAGCTTAGCTTCATCACGTTTAGCAAAAAGTTGGTCATTAACTTTTCTAAATTTTTGCCAAAGCTGGTTCTCTTCACGTTGTCCACTATAACCAATAGCTTGCCATTGGTTTTGTAGCTTTTTAACACTTTCAATCGCTGAAAAAACATCATCGTCACTTAACGCTTGAGTAACTTGTGCGATCAATAAATTTTTACTGTCACTGTTACGTTGATGATAATTTCTTAATTCAACTTTAACGGGCTGTAAAACGTTAATAAATGCTTCATTGAGTTGTTGGAACTTACTTTTATCAACTTGACCAGAGTTTTGCCACTCTTGTATTAGTTTATTAAGTGTTCCATCAATATACTTCCAATCAATTGTCTTATTGTCTATACCTTCGTTGATTCTTGTTAAAAATTCATCAGTGAAATTTTTTGCTTTATTTATGAGCAATTCACGCGTTTCAAGATGCAATTCACGTAATTTTTCTTGCTCGCCATAAAATAAACGACATGGAGCAAAGGCTTGTTCGCATAGCGCATTAAATTGATAATTTAATTCTTTTTCTACTGACTCTTCAGCGTGCCCGAGTGAATTCCAAGTTACACGAAACTGTTTTACTTTTGCTGCTTGGTCATTTGGGTTATCAAGCGGTTGATTAACTAATAACTGTATTTCTTCCAAGAGATTATTTTTTCTAGGAGTTGCAATCGATTGTTCTAAATCACTGAGTTCAGCTATTTTATTTGATATATCATCAAAATCACGTTGAACGCGTGATTTTTGATTGTCTGATAATAAGTCAAAACTCTTTTTAGCCTTTTTGAAAACGCCGAACGCCGCATTATATTTTCCGCTAGTGACTAAACGTTTTACATCTGAAATTTTCTTCTGACATAGTGATAGCAGTAAATCTTGCTCTTTAATTAATGGCTTAAGACCCTGTTGCCATTGTTTTTTTATTTCTTTAAAAGCATCGACAATAGATTCAGGAAAAACACCAGCCGCTTTATGTTCTACACTTTTCCATTCTTGTAACCATTCATCAAACAAAGGTTTACGAAGGTTTAATTCATCAATATTTTTAGGTAAAGCAACTTGTGATATTTTTGATATCAAATGGGTTGCATCACTGACAGATTTTGCTATTTGAGGTAATTGAATCAGCTTTTTAGATTTTTCGTCCACCAACGTTATAAAATGATCTTGTTCTATACTATTCAATGTTGATGATTTTATTTCAGTTATTAATGCTTCTAAATGTAATTTGTAACTTTCTTCATCAAGTTCACCACTTTCAAATATTGTCGTGGTGAGTTGTTTATCAATTTCATTGAGCTTAGTATTAAATCGTTCATGAGCATTTTTTTTGTCTTGAACTAACTTATCGGCAATTATTTGTTGTTCAAAAGCCTCATGCAACGGAGCAAAATGTTTAGCTAGTTGTATTTTAATAACTTGATACTTACCATTGAAACTTTCACATTCAAATGATGATAAGCAAGTAAAGTCTTGATGATAACTGTTCCACTGTGTTTCTAAATCAGCTTGTTTTTCTTTTATTTGAACGTAATCATTAATGTCTTTCAAAGCCAGTAGTTTGGCTAACACTAATTGAACACCTTTTTTAACTTTATCAGGTTTTTCTAATGACTCTTTTAGTGCTTGTATTTGTCGGTCAATCTGATTTTTAATTTCATCACTACATGATCTTTTAGATAATTTTTCTAACACATCGATAGACAAGGTTTGTTGAAGTAAATAAGTTTGCACTGCTTCGTTTTGTTTGTGTGTAAATATCGACAGTGTCAATTGTGGTTTATTTATTTTTTCAAACAATGCAATGACGACATCAGCTTGCATTTCGTTTTGTAACCATAACTCTAAGGCGGGTAATTTACTGTTACTTTTAAGTAACGCTAGCTTGTCTTCATTACTGATAGTGATTTCATGTTGACCCAATAAAATCTTTTCAACTTGCTTTACACAATATTCACGGACTTTCTTATTATCGTTATCGGTACAATTTGTATGCCAAACAGAAAAACTAGCCATTTTGATCAGTGAAGCACGTCGAACAAGTTCATTAGAATCAGTTTTTGCGAGGTTAGTTAGTACCACTAAGTCGTCTGGGTTACTGACTGTCAAATCATCACTTATTGCGGTTAGTCGAACATTATGTTCCTTACTTTGCCATTTTGCTTTGAAAAATTTTGAAAAAATCATATATCGGAGAACCTTGCAATATTGTTTTCTGGTGTGTTTTTAAGATCAGCGAATTCGCTTTTTAACTGACGTTTAGTTTTATCAACAATTAACCCATCTGAGCCAACGCTTAATATTTCATCTGAGTTCAAATGTCTTGATTGGTATGCCATGGTAATTTGTAAAGCAGAATTTTTCTGTTCTTTATCAACTACTGTACCTTCCGGCCATTTACCGGTTTCAGCAGCACATTTTAAGCGTAAGTACATTTCTTCAGACATATCGTCTACTAATGAAATAATATCCATTGTTTTATTTACAGCCTTATTCTTAATTCTTGATAGAGAGGTTTATATTAATTACGGTATTTAAGCATGACTAAACGAACACGTGTAACAATATATAAAATGAAACCAATGACCGCAGATCCTATACTAGTAAAGTATTGCCATGTGCCCTGCTGAGCATCTTGCAGGTATAGAAATAAAAAACCGCCACAAAAAAGGAGCATTGCGATAAATGAATGGTTCATTAATATTTGAGATTGGTTTATTTTGTCCACTTTTTTCATTGATGCAATTTGATCAGGGTCAACCTTTGTTAAATCTATTGAACAATGGGCGCATGACTTCGCTTTATCAGATATTCTTTTCTTACAGTTCGGGCAATTAATTACAGCCATAGGAAGGTCATATTTATTAAAATAATCAATGTTAATATTCTACCTAAATTTGAACAAAAAAAAACGTCCATTAGGACGTTTTTTTAAGTAATTTGATATTTATTTATGATAAACAAATGTCAATCAATTATTCAGAAAACTACTTGTTCTTATTAATGCGATCTTCCCAAAAGGTAGCCTTTTTAATACCAAGCTTTAAAGGGTCGAATGTAAATATTTTTACGCCATCTTTCTGCTGTCGTTCATAATCTTTCAATGCTTTAATTGCAGGTTTAGCCATGAAAAATATAACAATAATAGCAAAAATGTTCAGCCAAGCCATTATCCCTACACCAATATCTCCCATGCCCCAAGCTGCACTTGGTTCAGCGACTGTTCCGTAAAATACCGCTGACATCAATATGACTTTAAGAACAAACCTAAGTATTGGCATTTTGATGGTTTTATTAATATATGAAACGTTGTTTTCCGCGATAAAGTAATAAGCGAGTACTGTTGTAAATGCAAAGAAAAACAATGCAACTGCAATGAATGGCTTACCAAAACCAGTTAACACACTATCCACAGCAATCTGCGTAAATGCAGGGCCATTGATTACAACATCATTCGCTAAATTGTTAACAACGAAACTCGTTGAACCTTCAGGCATTACATTATACGAATTAGTAATTAAAATCATAAATGCGGTTGCTGAACAAACAAATAGCGTATCAATGTATACTGAAAATGCTTGGACCAAACCTTGTTGTGCTGGATGCTCAACTTCTGCAGCCGCTGCAGCATGAGGACCAGTCCCCTGACCGGCTTCATTTGAATAAACACCACGTTTTACACCCCAACCAATCGCGGCACCAAAGCCAGCCATAGGAGTAAAAGCATCTGTTATGATTAGCATGAAAATACTGGGTAATTGGTCAATATGTAAAGCGATGATTGTACATGCAATGATTATGTAGGCCAAAGCCATAAATGGCACAACAATTTGAGTAAAGTTAGCAATACGTTTAACGCCACCAAAAATAATGAAACCAAGCAGTATAACTATAAATGAAGCGGTATATACTTTAGTTAATGGAAGGTCACCCATAAAAGAACTTACAGAACCACCTGATCCAAACACGTTTACCATAGCATCACCAATACCGTTTGATTGCACGACAGGTAATAATACGCCACAAGCAAGAATCGTTGCTAAAGCAAAAATCCATGCATACCATTTTTGACCTAGCGCTTTCTCAATATAATACGCTGGACCACCACGATATTGTCCATCTTCTTCTTCTTTATAAATTTGAGCATTAGTAGATTCAATGTATGCAGTCGCTGCCCCTAAAAAGGCAACAATCCACATCCAAAAAACAGCCCCTGGCCCACCAAAACCAATAGCAGCAGCAACACCAGCAATATTACCCGTACCAACACGGCCAGATAAGGAAACAGCTAATGCTTGAAATGAAGAAATGCCTTTATCTGAGCTCTTCCCCGAAAGCAATAATCGGAACATTTCACGAAACTGACGTACTTGTACAAAACGGGTTAAAATAGAGAAAAATACACCTGTACCTAAACAGAGGTAAATTAAATATGGGCTCCAAATATAGCCATTCATCGTATTTACAATTTCTTGCACATGATACTCCTGATTTATTATTATTTTATTAGTTAATATAATTTTTAAACAATTTATTTGTTATCCATCAACCTTAATTAAGCGAAAAATTTGTGCTTCAATTCGTTTGAGGATAACGGTATTAATTTATGAATTTGATATAATTTAACGTAAATCATCGACAACATGATAAATAGCTGTTAAGAAATCTCGACCGAATAAACTACTACGAGTATCTGACCAACCCACGCTGTGATCTGGTAATAAGTCGTTATCTTTGAAAGGCATTTCTACTGTGTATGAAAGACATTTAAAGTGATTACCTACCCAGTTAGCACCAACGGTTAAATTTGCTTTTCCCGGTTCGTCTTTGTCATACCCTTCATCATCTTGAAATTCTGGCGTTACCGCGAGTAAAATAGCTTTAAACTTTTCCTCTAACGCTTGATGTTTTGCATCATAAGCCGGAACACCTTCACAACCCGCAACAAAGTTAAATGCCAAGGCTTCATCACCATGAATATCAAGAAACATATCAACACCGGTTTCTAACATTTTTTCACGGACTAAATAAACTTCAGGGCTTTTCTCCATAGAAGGGGTTGCCCACTCTCTATTTAAATTAGTACCTACTGCATTTGTTCTCAAATGCCCTCTAACGGAACCATCTGGATTCATATTGGGGACTAAGTAAAAAACGGCATTGTCTAATAAAGAACGAGCGACGCCATCGTCCTCGTCGAGTAAACGGTCAATGAAACCTTCCATAAACCATTCGGCCATACTTTCACCCGGATGCTGACGTGCAGTTACCCAAATAACGGGTTTGTTTTCACCTTCTTCACCGACTTTCAATATTGAAACATCGCGACCATCCAAGGTTTCGCCTAAAACTTGTAACTGACAGTCAATATCTAACTGTGCTTGATGAAGTAAATCTTGATGACGTTCATAACTGTAAGGGGCAAAGTAGGCAAAGTAAACAGAATCATATTCAGGCGTTAGGGTAATAGTAAGTTTTTCACTGTCAAAATTTGTTGGAACCCGAAACCAATGCTCACGGTCATAAGATGCAACGGCTTGGTAATCTATCCAGCCTTCTTGATAAGCGGAAGTAGATGCGTTCATTAAATGAAGGGTATGCTCGCAGCGTTCAGTATTATTGAGCTTGAAATGAAACCATTGATAAAAGTCTGATTGGTTGTCTTTAACAATTTCAAGTTGAATATTGTTGGCTTGGCTTGCGTCGATAACACGTATATTACCACTATCAAAATTTGATGTAATTTTCATCAGAGGATCTGCTATTTTTTTTATGAATGCCACAGTGTACACAAACAATTAATAGATCAGAAGTAATAAGAGTTAAAGTGTTCTAAGAAGAAGACCTATTTCAGAAGAATAGCCCATCGATTTGGCAATAATGGTATTTTCTGTATCAATAACATAATAACTTGGATAACCTTTTACCTTAAATTGCCTTTTTATTTGTTCATTACCCAACACAATGGGGAAAGTTAATTGATGTTGATTTGAGAATTTGAACACTTCTTTTTTATCGACATAATCAAGTGCAACAGCAACAACATTGATGTGATCATTTTTTTCATATATTGCTTGCAGATTACTAATACTCATATGACAAATTTGACACCAAGGTGCAAAAAAATAAACAACCGTGGTTTTATCCATATGATTAAGTTCAATGGTTTTATTGTCTAATGTTTGTAAAGGAGTACTTTGTTTAACTATCGCTTCTCCTGTTGATAACATATCCACTTCCCGAAACATCGAGAGACTTTGGAAAATAGTCAAAAAAACAATAATTTGAATGAATAGATTTTTTAACAAAAGAAACCTTTATAAATTATTTACAGACATATTAAAAGACCCGATCATCAGATTAAAAATTGCATCATCAATCTGTAAAATTTGAATGTGTTCAGAATACGCATATCCTGCACAAAAAAAATCCAGCGTATATTTGCTGGATTTTGAGGACTATCGATAACCAATAGTTTAATTTTAACCGATTTGAGTTAAGCCATTCATATAAGGTTGTAGTGCTGTTGGAATTTGTAAACTTCCATCAGCTTGTTGATAATTTTCCAATATAGCGACTAAAGTACGGCCAACCGCCAAACCTGAACCATTTAAAGTATGTAATAACTCTGGTTTTTTCGTTTCACTATTTCTAAAACGAGCTTGCATGCGGCGAGCTTGGAAGTCACCCATACTAGAACATGATGAAATTTCACGATAAGTATTTTGAGCAGGCAACCAGACTTCAATATCAAAAGTTTTACTCGAACCAAAGCCAATATCACCCGTACATAAGATAACGGTTCGGTAGGGTAATTCTAATATTTCAAGAATCTTTTCAGCGTGTCCCGTTAATGCTTCTAATGCAGTTAAAGAATCTTCAGGTTTAACTAACTGAACCATTTCAACTTTATCAAATTGATGCTGACGAATAAGACCACGAATATCACGACCACCTGAACCCGCTTCACTTCTAAAACATGGTGTGTGAGCACACATTTTAATGGGTAATTCAGCTTCTTCAACAATTTCATTTCTCAGTAAATTAGTCAAAGGTACTTCTGCTGTTGGTATTAAAGAGAATTTTTTATTACTCAATTCAGTATGGAATAAATCTTCACCAAACTTTGGTAACTGCCCTGTTCCGTATAATGAATCTTGGTTCACTAAATAAGGCACGTACATTTCAAGGTAACCATGATGCTCGGTATGAACATCAAGCATCAATTGTGCAAGTGCACGATGCATCTTAGCGATTTGACCACGTAAAACAGCAAAGCGAGTACCGGCAAGTTTAGCGCCACTTTCAAAATCTAAACCGTTGGCAATTCCAGCACCTACATCTACATGATCTTTAACGTCAAAATCAAATACACGTGGCGTACCCCAACGCTTTATTTCTACGTTATCATCTTCACTTGCACCTTCAGGCACAGATTCATGAATTAAATTTGGTACGGCAGACAGAATATCATCAATTTTAGCTAAGACTTCGTCTTGTTCGGCTTTTGCTGCATCTAAATCAGCACCTAATTGACTCACTTCAGCTAATAGTGGTTGAATATCTTGGCCTTGAGCTTTCGCTTTCCCTATAGATTTCGAACGTGTATTACGTTGATTTTGTAGTTCTTGTGTTTTAATTTGAAAAGCTTTACGTTGCTCTTCTAACTCTTTTAATACCGCGGTATCTAAAGTAAAACCACGTTTAGCTAATTGTGCCGCGGTGGCTTCGATATCATTTCTAAATAATTTTGGATCAAGCATTTTTGTTCACATCTGCAAGTTAAGTTGTTTTTATTTAATGTAGCTTACTTAGAAGCATAGCTTACTAAGTAAAGCCCAATACCAGCTGCAAAGACACACAAGCTGACATTCAGTAATATATTTATCATGGCTTTTAAAAATTCACCTTGTTGCATTAATAATAATGTATCAAGTGAAAATGTTGAAAATGTTGTGAAAGCCCCTAAAAACCCGATACCTATTAAGGTTCGGTAGACACTCACTTCAATTACACCATTTTCTATAAGCCCATATAAGGTGCCCATGATTAATGAGCCGGAAATATTAACCGCCAATGTAGCAAAAGGGAAACCTTTTCCGAGCCAATTTAATATTAGTTGTGAAAAATAAAATCTAAGGCTAGCCCCGCACGCTCCACCGAGTGCTACAAATAAGTATAATGAAATAGTACTGATATTATTAGTCATAACGTTTATTATTACTCTGACGGTTTAATTCATTAAGGTAATGCTGCTTGTCTTTAAGTTGCTTTTCCAAACCTCTGTCTGTCGGTTGGTATAGCGAAGTATGCTGGAGAGTCTCTGGGAAATAACACTCGCCTGCGGCAAAAGCATTGTCTTCATTATGCGCATAACGGTATTCACTTCCGTGGCCAAGTTCTTTAGTAATACTACTCGTGGCATTTTTTAAGTGATACGGTACGTCTAATTCTGCTGTGTTTTTAGCAAGTTCTTTAGCTTGATTAAACGCCATATATACAGCATTACTTTTTGGCGCTAGTGCCATATAAACAGTTGCTTGTGCTATAGCTCTTTCACCTTCACTGGGACCAACACGTTGAAAGGTATCCCAAGCATTAATAGCAAGCTGCATCGCTCTTGGATCAGCATTACCAATATCCTCACTGGCAATTGCTAACAATCTACGTGCAACGTATAGTGCGTCTCCCCCACCAGCTAATATTCTTGCATACCAATAAAGAGCAGCATCTGGAGAACTTCCCCTTACAGATTTGTGAAAAGCACTGATCAAATCATAAAAGGCATCACCACCCTTGTCATACAAGGCAATTTTATTTCCTGCAACTTGAACGACTGTTTCTAATGTAATGGTTTTTAATGATCCGGAAACAATATCTACACAATTTTCAAAAACGTTTAATAGACGTCGTGCATCACCATTTGCCAATGTTAATAGTTGATGTTCTGCCTTATCTTGAAGGTTAATGGTGATTTTCTTACTGACTTGCTCATTTTTACACGCACGTTTTAAAATAATAGCTAGGTCATCACGCGTAAGTTTTTTTAAGGTATAAACACGCGCCCTTGATAACACCGCTTGGTTTAACTCGAATGCAGGATTTTCAGTAGTCGCCCCAATAAAAATAATAGTTCCATCTTAATAAAGGGGAGAAAAGCGTCTTGCTGACCTTTATTAAAACGATGTACTTCGTCAACAAACAAAACAGTCCGTTTTTGTTGGTGAAGCAGACGCTGCTTGGCATTTTCTATAGCCTGACGAATATCTTTAATACCCGAAGTCACTGCGGATAAACGCTCAACTTCTGCATTCGCGTGGCTGGCAATAATTTCAGCTAATGTGGTTTTACCTGTTCCAGGTGGTCCCCAAAATATAACAGAATGACACTTACCTTGTTCAATGGCGACAGTAAGTGGCATACCTGGAGATAAAATATGTTGTTGACCTTGATAACTTGCTAATGTTTTAGGACGTAGTTTTGCGGCAAGCGGTTGAAACTGAGTACGTTGAATGTCTGTTTCACTATCGACTTCATCTGAGAAATCTAACGGTAAAGAGCCATGAGTTGTATCAATAACATTAGCCATTAACGTTGATCATCTAGTTCAACGCCTTCAGGCATTTTAAAAGTAAATAATGAAGTTTCTGGTGAGTTTATCACATCAAATTTTGACAATTTAAAGAGACTTAATTGACCTGATGCATCTAAAATAGTAAAACTTTCAAGTTCATTACTACTACTTTTAAAACGCAATTCCAGTGTTTTTACCTGAGCATTATTATCGTTAGCATGAATAAGGTAGTTATTTTCATCCACGGAGCTCACGCTATAATGTTGCCAAAGTGCAGGGTCGCTACTTGTTAATAACAAAATAGGGGTATTCATTAGCGCTTTTTCTAGGAGATAGGCACTTACCTGTTCTACAAATGGGTCGAAAAACCATAACGTCGATCCGTCCGATATGATTAAGGACTCGTCAGGCTCAGCTGTTTTCCAATTGACTAAATTAGGTTTTTTAACAGCGATTGTTCCAAAAGCATTCTGTAATTCATTGCCATCTGCGTCCAGTACTTGTTGTTTAAACTCTGCTGAAAAAAATTCGAGTGTAGCCAATTTATCCATTAGGCTACTTTTAATTAACTTAGTTTCATTAACTGAATTACTTGTAATAGTAATAGGATCATTCAATTGCAAAGCAAACGAGGAAATATGAGTGCTGCCTAATATCATAGCGGAGAAAAAAGAAACGATTGCTGTTTTTTTTAGGGAAAAAATCACTAAATTATCCTTATTAATTAACTGAATAGATGTTGTGTTAACAACATCTTTTAATCTCTTACGGGTGGCGGAGCTAATACTTCACGCGCTCCATTATGGCCAGGTGTCGTTACAACCCCTTGATTTTCCATATCTTCAACAATACGTGCCGCACGGTTGTAACCTATTCTGAATTTACGTTGAACACTTGAAATTGAAACACGTTTACCTTTAGTAACAAAATCAACAGCTTCATCATATAGTGTATCAAGTTCAGCGCCTTCTTCACCTTCTGCTTGTTCGCCAGGCAATAAAATATCGTTTTCTGTGTCGCCTGATAAAATTTCATCAACATAATCAGGTTCACCACGAGACTTCCAATCTCTAACAACTGCATGAACTTCGTCATCGTTAACGAACGCACCATGAACACGTACAGATACAGCTTCACCCGGTGGTAAATAAAACATATCTCCCATGCCTAATAATTGCTCCGCGCCTTGTTGATCAAGGATGATACGAGACTCCATTCTTGATTGCACACGAAGTGCCATACGTGTAGGAATATTGGCTTTAATAAGACCTGTAATAACATCAGCTGATGGACGTTGAGTGGCTAAAATTAAATGCATACCCGCTGCTCGAGCCTTTTGAGCAATTCGAGCAATAAGTTCTTCAACTTTTTTACCAGCAACCATCATCATATCGGCAAATTCATCAACGAGTATAACGATAGCAGGCAGTTTTTCTAATAATGGTGGTGTTTGTGTAAAAGCATCATTAGGTTGCCAAGTAGGGTCTATTAAAGGCTCTCCAGCTTCAATGGCATTGAGTACTTTTTCGTTATATCCTTTAAGATTACGAACCCCTAAAGAAGACATAAGTTTATAACGACGTTCCATTTCTCCTACACACCAACGAAGTGCATTAGCCGCTTCTTTCATGTCGGTAACAACTTCAGATAACAAATGTGGAATACCATTGTAAACTGACAATTCTACTTGCTTAGGATCAATCATGATCATACGCACATCTTCAGGAGATGATTTATACAAAATGCTCACAATCATGGTATTAACAGCAACAGACTTACCTGAACCAGTTGTACCGGCAACAAGTAAATGAGGCATTTTGGCTAAATCAGCAATAACTGGTTTGCCTGATATATCACTACCAATCGCCATAGCGAGATGAGAGGTAGATTCTGCAAATGCTGGTGCAGATATCACATCAGTAAAAAATACGGTTTCTCTGTACTTATTGGGTAACTCAACACCAATAACAGACTTTCCTTCTATGACTTCAACAACACGAACGCTTTTAGCTGATAAAGAACGAGCAATGTCTTGTGACAAGCCAGTGACCTTACTAGCCTTAACACCAGGGGCGAGGTTTAACTCAAATCGAGTAATAACAGGTCCCGGATATACACCAACAACCTCCGCCTTAACGCCAAACTCTAAAAGTTTTTCTTCAACTAAACGGCTAATTTGATCGAGTTCTTTTTCATCAATAGGGTTTTTAGTTCTATCAGGACGATCTAATAAATCTAGTCCAGGTAGCCCTTGGGATATTGCACTATTACTTTTTGGTGTCAATTTTTTGGGTTCATCAACAATAATAGGGTCAACTATTTCAAAGGCTGCGGCTATTTCATCTTCACTGACGTGTTCTTGAACATTGAATGCTAGCGGTTCACCCATCAAATCATCTATAGCAACAAAGTGTTCAATATCTTCTTCAACCTCAAAAGAAAAATCATTCTTACTTGGCGCAATAATATCTTCATGCACTTGTTCATTTATAGTATTAAAAGCATGGTGTAATTCTTGATTTTGATCTTCTAAATCATCTGCAAATTCAAATTTTTCTGGTTCTTTTTTGGTAAGTTCTAGCAAGGCAGTTGATTGTTCATTTTTCTTATTGGACTGAGCTAATAAAGATTTCTCAAGTTTTACAGCATTTAAATCACTGAAATATTGTTTGATTTTTTTAGGAATTGTTAATAAGTATTGTGCAAATATAATAGCATAAGCACCGGTGTTATCGATAAAACCGATCAAAGAAAAGCCGGTTAATAGTACGAAGCCTGAAAATAAAAAGGTTAAAAATAATAACGTGCTACCAACAAAAGAAAAATAGGGTAAAACCGTTTTACTGAGTATATCTCCAATAATACCACCGGCTGAGAAGTAAAATACATCATCAAAATTCATACTAGCAATCGATGTTATCCCTATATAAAAAAGAATAAAGCCAATAAACTTCAAACCTAATGTTAAATAATCTAATTGAATTAAACGATGGTATTTTTGAAATAATAACCAACCGGTTATGGCTGCGACAAAAGGAAGACTGTAAGCAATAAAGCCAAATAAGTTTAATAATAAATCAGAAAGGTATGCACCGACAGCCCCACCTAAGTTTCGAATCGGTGTTTGGTAGCCCGTTTGAGACCAACCGGGATCGGCTGGGTCAAAGCTAAAAAGTGCTAACATAATAAACATGGCAAAGAGAAAAGAGACCAACAAACCTGCTTCTAGCAATCGTTGTACGCCATTTAATTTACTTTGAATAAGTGATTCTGTAGACAATATAATAAACCGAGTTAATAAGTATTGTAGTTATATACAGTAAAATACCAAACTATTGTAAGGAGTTAAATGTTTTAATGACTTACTTTGCCTGATTCGGTCATTTATCGTTTAATCGGTATAAAATTAGTCGATTTCACTTCTTCCATGACGACATAGGTTCTACTTTCACTTACCGAAGGAAGACGAAGCAAAGTATCTCCTAACAATTCTCGGTAAGCCGCCATATCAGCTACCCTCGTTTTGAGTAGGAAATCAAAGTCCCCTGAAACTAAATGACATTCTTGAATCACATCGAGTTCATGAACTGCTGCAGAAAAATCATCAAAAACATCAGGGCTAGTTTTAGTTAACGTTATCTCAACAAGAACCAATAAAGCAGCTTCAAGCTTTTCAGGGTTAAGAATGGCTTGGTAACCTTTTATATAATTTTCTTTCTCTAACCTTTTAACTCTTTCTAAACAAGGAGTTGGGCTTAATCCTACTCTTTTAGATAACTCCACATTAGATAAACGAGCATTTTTTTGTAACTCAACTAGAATATTACGATCAATTCTATCAATAGTTTTGTTCTGCGGATTTGTCATTATATAAACAACTAATAAAGTTCAATTAAACAGGATTATATATCGACAAACTAGATAATACGATAGGTTAATTCGAGAATAACTCACTATAATAGTCGCAAATATTATAAAAACCATACAACAAGTGAGAAGATTATGATTATTGGTGTTCCTAAAGAAATTAAAAACCATGAGTACCGTATTGGTTTAACTCCTGCTGGCGTTAAAGAATTAACGGTTAATGGCCACGAAGTGATCGTTGAGAATAACGGCGGCGCATCCATTGGTTTTGATAACGATCAATATGTTACTGCTGGTGCAAAAATAATTAATACTGCCGAAGAAATTTTTGCAACGGCCGATATGATTATCAAAGTAAAAGAACCTCAACCAAATGAGTGTCAAATGCTGCGTCCGGGTCAAATTCTCTTCACTTATTTACATTTGGCGCCAGATCCAAAACAAACAGAATTATTAGTAGCATCAGGCGCTACTTGTATTGCATATGAAACTGTAACAGCTGCTGAAGGTGGTTTACCTTTATTAGCGCCAATGTCGGAAGTGGCTGGGCGTATGTCTATTCAAGCAGGTGCTCATGCATTAGAAAAAGCTCAAGGTGGTTTAGGCGCATTATTAGGCGGTGTTCCTGGTGTTGCTCCAGCTAAAGTATTGATTATTGGCGGTGGTGTTGTTGGCACTCAAGCCGCTCGTATGGCTGTAGGTATGGGCGCAGACGTTACGATATTAGATCGTTCTTTACCACGTTTACGTCAATTAGATACTGAATTTGATGGCCGTTTAAAAACTGTATATTCAACAGCTGATGCCATGAACCATTTAATTGTTGAAGCTGACTTAGTTATTGGCGCTGTATTAATTCCTGGTGCTGCTGCACCTAAATTAGTAACAAAAGAACACATCAAAATGATGAAAAAAGGTGCTGTTGTTGTTGATGTTGCAATTGATCAAGGCGGCTGTTTTGAAACGTCAAAAGCAACAACGCATCAAGATCCAACTTATGTTGTAGACAACGTTGTCCATTATTGTGTAGCGAATATGCCTGGTGGTGTTGCACGTACTTCTACAATGGCATTAACAAATGCTACAATGCCATTTGCTGTAACGCTTGCAAATAAAGGCGCAAAGCAAGCATTGCTTGATGACGTACATTTAATGAATGGATTAAACGTTCTAGGTGGAAAAATCACTTATAAACCAGTAGCTGATGTTTTAGGGTACGATTACGTAGCGCCTGAACAAGCCGTTGCATTGTTATAGTAAAATAATGGTAAATTAAATAGCACTATTTAATATTATATAAAAACCTCTGTTATATTTTTAACAGAGGTTTTTTTTAGCATAAATCTTAAAGCTGACCATTTGGTTAGGTTATGTTATATTCCAATAAACATGAAAATAATAATATAGAGGAAATCAACCATGCAAATTCAAGTCATCGATTATCAAGATAAAGATGCTGGAAAATTATTTGTTCAAAGCTTGAGAGAAACTGGTTTTGGTGTGTTAATCAATCACCCGATACAGCAAGAGCTAGTAGAATCAATTTATAAAAATTGGTATGAATATTTCAGCTCTGAAGAAAAGCGTGAATTAAGTTTTGATCCAAAGAAACAAGACGGTTATTTTTCTCCTGAAATATCAGAAACGGCTAAAGGCCATGCTAAAAAAGATATAAAAGAATATTTTCACGTTTATCCTTGGGGAAGGATCCCTGAGCAATTAAAAGAAGAAATACTTACTTATTATAAGGATGCTTCTGATCTTGCTGCCGAGCTACTTGATTGGGTAGAAAAATACAGCCCGGAAAGTGTATCATCAAAATATTCAGAAAAACTTTCTAATATGATTAAAGACACGCCGAATACCTTATTACGAATTTTACATTACCCTCCCCTTCGCGGTGATGAAGAACCAGGTGCTGTTAGAGCTGCCGCTCATGAAGACATTAACTTGTTAACCATTTTACCTGCTGCTAATGAGCCAGGTCTTCAAGTACAACAACAAGATGGTTCATGGGTAGACGTGCCATCTGATTTTGGCAGTTTAATTATTAATATTGGCGATATGTTACAAGAAGCCTCTGGTGGTTATTTCCCTTCAACCAGTCATCGTGTAATTAACCCTTCAGGAAAGGCGAGTGAAAAATCCAGAATATCATTACCCTTATTTTTACATCCTCGAGATGAGGTTGTTCTATCTGAACGACATACTCAAAAAAGTTACCTGTTAGAAAGACTCAAAGAGCTCGGCGTTAAATAGCCATAATTGATGGCATATAAGGGCTTATATGCCATCACTGTACATTTAACATTGCACTTATAAAATTTATTTATTAAAAAAGTAATTTACCCTCTTGTGATCTTTGCTTAAACTCCCAATTAATATCTTATATTTACCTTTATCAATTTTTTGGAGTCATACATGAGCGAAGCAAGACATTGCCCGTTACTCATTTTAGGATCAGGACCCGCTGGTTACACAGCAGCTGTATATGCCGCACGCGCAAATTTAAAACCAGTGATGATTACTGGTATGCAACAAGGAGGTCAATTAACAACGACGACTGAAGTCGAAAACTGGCCTGGAGATGCCGATGACCTAACAGGTCCTGCATTGATGGATCGTATGCAAAAGCATGCTGAAAAGTTTGATACTGAAATTATTTTTGACCATATCAATGAAGTGGACTTTTCTAGTCGCCCTTTCACCTTAAAAGGCGATAGCAGCAGCTATACCTGTGACGCATTGATTATTTGTACGGGTGCTTCAGCTCAGTATTTAGGCTTGCCTTCTGAAGAAGCATTCATGGGCAAAGGCGTTTCAGCTTGTGCTACCTGTGATGGTTTCTTTTATCGTAACCAAAAGGTTGCTGTGGTCGGTGGTGGTAATACCGCTGTTGAAGAAGCGTTATATTTATCAAACATTGCATCTGAGGTTCATTTAGTGCATCGCCGTGAAACTTTTCGCTCAGAAAAGATTTTAACCGACCGTTTATACGAAAAAGTTAAAAACGGCAATATCACCCTTCACTTAAACCAAACGTTAGATGAAGTTTTAGGTGACAACATGGGGGTTACTGGTGTTCGTTTGAAAGAAACTCAATCTGAAATAACTAAAGATATTGATGTAATGGGTTGTTTTATCGCTATTGGTCACAAACCAAATACCGATATTTTCAAAGACCAATTAGACATGAAAGATGGCTACTTAACCATACAAAGTGGTACTCAAGGTAACGCAACACAAACCACTGTTGAAGGTGTTTTTGCTGCTGGTGACGTTGCTGATCACATTTATCGTCAAGCAATAACATCTGCGGGGGCTGGTTGTATGGCAGCGTTAGATGCAGAACGTTACCTAGACGCTAAAGGTTAATAGACATTGAGCAACCAGATTGTCGAATTACTAAGTGACGATAATCTGGACTTCCCTGCTCTAAAAAATGCACTTGCAGATCCTAATGGTTTATTAGCCGTTGGTGGTGATTTATCGGTAGAACGCCTTAAAGCTGCATATCAATCAGGTGTTTTTCCTTGGTATAGTGATGGCGACCCCATTATGTGGTGGAGCCCAGATCCTCGTGGTATTATTTTAACCGACCAATTACGCATTAACCGCACCTTAAGAAAGATAGTAAAACAACAACACTTTACTGTAACGTTAAACCAAGCGTTTGATCGCGTTATAACCTATTGTGCTGATGCACCATTTCGTAAAGAAGAAACCTGGATTGTTGATGAGATGCTTAACGCATATCAAAATTTACATCATCATGGAGTTGCCCATTCAATTGAAGTTTGGATGGACGGTGAATTAGCGGGTGGATTATACGGTGTTGCAATCAATGGATATTTTTCGGGTGAATCGATGTTTTATCGAAAGAGTAATGGTTCCAAAATAGCGCTTATTTATTTAAGTGAATTACTGAAAAGCCAAAATATTTCTTTAATTGACTGTCAAATGCTTAACCCTTTTTTAGAAGATATGGGCTGTATAGAAGTTCAAAGGTCAACATTTTTAACTTTACAAGAAAAAGCGTTATCTATTATATTACCAACAGATTTTTGGTTACCTCGACAACTCACACTATAATAATATTATGAACATAGATTTTCAGTTAGGTATTACTCAGTCATTTCCTTGTAACTATTTACCCAACCAACAGGAACGTTTGTTAGTTGCTACCGATGAGCGCTTACAAAACGGAGAACATTATGGTTGGTTAATGTCGCAAGGCTTCAGACGCAGTGGTGATCAAATATATCGACCCCATTGCGAATTATGCTCTGCGTGTAAATCTTTACGTGTATTGGTAAAAGAATTTTGCTTGTCAAAAAGCCAAAAACGAAATACAAAGAAAAACAATCAATTTACGATTAAAATATCAAAAGAGAAAAAAGAAAGTTATTACTCATTATATGAACAATATATAAATACACTGCATAAAGATGGCTCGATGTACCCAGCCACTGTTGAACAATATAAGAGCTTTATCCGTTGTAACGTAACAAAGCAGCTATACCTTGAAATTTGGCATGATAATGAACTTATCAGTGTAGCAGTTACCGATGTCCTGAAAGACGCTCTATCAGCCGTATATACGTTTTATCATCCAGATTATAGTCGTCATGGCTTAGGCGTGTTTTCTATCCTTAATCAACTATCGCTAGCAAAAGCTATGGAGAAGAAATACATCTATTTAGGTTACCAAATAGACGACTGTAAAAAGATGAATTATAAAAATCGTTATTACCCTTATCAAGTCTTAATTGATAACTCTTGGCAAACCGTAAATAAATAACACTAGTGCTTTACATTTCAGCCTGTATTCGGCATTATCTGCGCAGATTTTTGTTTATGCACAACTTTAGAGGTTTAGCGCCCAATGGCGAAAGAAGAAAATATTGAAATGCAAGGTACGGTTCTTGATACCTTACCAAATACTATGTTCCGCGTTGAACTAGAAAATGGTCATGTTGTTACGGCACATATTTCAGGAAAAATGCGTAAGAACTACATTCGCATATTAACGGGCGATAAAGTAACGGTTGAATTGACACCGTATGATTTATCTAAAGGCCGTATTATTTTCCGTGCTAGATAATTAAGACCCTATAAAGTCAAAAGCCCTGTGAATGAATGTTCACAGGGCTTTTTTATTTCTTAGACGATATCAATAACACTTAAACCAAATTGACTAATACATGATTATTATTGAACAAGCCGCTTTAATAAGCCATCACTGGCATCCTCAACGAGATCTAATACAAACTTGAATCCACGTGCTCCACCATAGTAAGGATCCGGCACTTCAAGCTCTTCAAAATTCTCGGCATATTCTAAAAACAATTGAATTTTTTCATGTTGATGATCTGGCGCTACTTTTTTTAGTGCTTTTACATTTTGTTCATCCATCGCTAACACCATGTCAAACTTGGTAAAATCATTAACAGTGACTTTACGTGCTTTAATTTTGTCAAAGGAATAACCACGCTCTAAACCTATCTTTTGAGCACGGTGATCTGGCTTCTCACGAGCGTGTGAGCCAGTGGTACCTGCAGAATCTATAATTAATGAAATGCCCTTATCATTCATTTTATGCCTAAATACAGCTTCGGCGCTTGGTGAACGACATATATTGCCCATACAGACAAACAATACAGATTTCACGTTACTCAGGTCATTCAAAATTAATTCCTTTTTATTATCAGATATTTATTATATTTACTGAATCATAAAAGTTGAAACACCAACTTTTTTACTCTCAATAGATTACATTTATTCTAGAGAAAAATATAGTGAGTCTAAGGATATTCTTGAGATGTTTTTTAATTTCCCCTAATGATTAACCTCTCACAACCTCATGTAGTATTGAGTGAATTAATTCTATCGTTAAGGTGCTAATCAACGCTTACTAGCGCAAAAGAAAACACCTAGTAAACCAGTACTATTTAATACCTTTATTCCTGATATAAATCAGTGAAT
>Ga0115005_10000157_pt1 | contig 49596 bp, 37 predicted proteins | sample ArcOceMetagenome_FD_87163 | JGI IMG/M metagenome (GOLD analysis project Ga0115005, IMG submission 87163) | Marine eukaryotic phytoplankton communities from Arctic Ocean - Arctic Ocean - Greenland ARC118M Metagenome | ecosystem: Environmental > Aquatic > Marine > Oceanic | place: Arctic Ocean... | reverse complement strand
TATTTTGTTCTTAGTTTTTGCTTTGAAAGCATGAGTTTATCTGGATAAATGATTGATTTCAAAGGGGGAAATAAGGACAAAAGAAGTAGTGAAAATTCTGAATCTATTTAGTTCGCATTCCTAAGACGCCGATTTTCAGAAAATGGCTCGAAGGGTGAGAGGAGACCGCTTCGCTAACAGAGGACAGACCGTGCGCTGCGTACTGCCAGATCGCTACGCTGTCAGACTGACGATAATAATTTTGACACACGACATAGATATCGCAACTGTCAGTCTGACAGCGTAGCGATCTGACAGTAGGCGCAGCGCATGGTCTGTCATCTGTTCTCTGTCAGCGGAGCGGTCTTTCCAAAAAAAAATTGTAATTTGGTTTCAACAAAACGAAATCAAATTATGCAAAGATTCAAAGCACTAGATGTTTTTAGAGGTATGACTGTATGCCTCATGATTATTGTCAATACTCCTGGGACTTGGAAAGCAGGACATATTTTCGCTCCTTTCCTTCATGCTCCGTGGGATGGATTTACTCCTACCGATTTAGTTTTCCCCTCCTTCTTATTTGCCGTCGGAACGGCTTTTGCTTTTGTCAAAAGTAGATGGGCTGATAAAACGATGGCTGATGTTTTTGGAAAGATTGCCAAACGTACCTTAATCATTTTCTTCCTTGGATATTTCTTATCCTGGTTTCCATTTGTCAAATGGGCAGATGGAGAATTAGTTGGAAAATCATTTGAAAGTACTCGATTTTTAGGAGTACTTGGTAGAATTGCCTTGTGCTACTTTTTCGCAGCAATTTTAATTTTTTATTTAAACAAGCGACAATTAATAATTGCCTCAGGAATTATCCTTTTCGGATACTGGGGAATAATGGCTGGATTTGGAGATTTCACCTTGGAAAATAACTTTGGAAGAACTGTCGATCTTTTGTTACTCGGAGATACGCATATGTATCACGGAGAAGGAATTGCATTTGATCCAGAAGGAATTTTGAGCACTTTTCCAGCCATTGTAAATGTGATCGGCGGATATTTAGCAGGTGCATACATTATCATGGGAAAAGAAATTACATATGAAAAAGTAGCAAAGCTATTTATGTACGGTTGTATTTTGATGGTACTTTCCTATGCGTGGGATTTAGGTTTTCCAATCAATAAAAAATTATGGACTAGCTCGTATGTATTATTGACAATCGGAATAAACTTAACCATGTTGGCAGGTTTGATCTATGCGATTGATTTTAAACCAAAACCAATCAGCTTTAATTTCTTTGAAATATTTGGAAAAAATCCATTATTCATTTATGTATTTTCTATCTTTTTGGTCAAGGTGATTTCGTTTTTCAAAATAGATGGACAATCCATTTACGCTTGGTCTTATGAAAATTTATTTTTGTGGATGGGACCAAAGACGGGCTCGTTAGTTTTTGCTCTTTTATTTATGATGATATGTTGGTCGGTAGGAAAATGGTTGGATCGGAAGAAGATTTATATTCGGGTTTAGTTTTTTTCAAAAAACAATCATCGCATCTAGTTTTACTAACTCATTCCTTACGAAAATATAACCACGGAGAAAACAGAGAACTATAGCATAAGATGCTTTGCTTTCTCGGTGTTAAAAAAATCATATAGTGGTGGTAATAAAATAAAAACATCCTACTAATATTTTTGGCTTACAAGAATTACAAAAACAAAAAAGAGGATTTTTCCGATATGGAAAAACCCTCTTTTTTTATTTTAAGAATTAATTATTTGAAATCAAATATTATTTCTTACTTCCAAAATCATACGTCAATTTAACCATAGCTCTTCGCCCAATTTCTGGCATGTTTGGCAAATATCTGTACTTATTATTTAAAACATTTGAAGCAGAAGCATCAATTGCTAAACCGAAATCAAACTTGTATCCAACAGAAGCATCCACTAAGTTACGTGGATCAGTTTTTTCTACTTCTGGAGTTGCTGGATTATCAGTAGAGAATTGACCTGCATTTGCTACATAAGCATCATCATGCTGAAAAGAAAGACTACCTCTAAGTCCCATTGAAGGAGCGTAAGTTACTCCTAGTCTAAATTTATTTTTAGGGATATTCAAGTAAGTTGGTAATTTACCAGCTCCTTCATTCCCAACTACTTTCTGCATAAATGTAATTTTATTTACCCAAGAGTAATTGAAAAACGCAGAAAAATCATCGTTGAAGTAATACTCTAATCCTAAATCAGCACCAATAAAAGTTCGCTCATCAAAAGTTCTATAACCAGCAGCTATGTGATTTGTTCCATTCGCAGGAACTTGATCCGTTGGTACCGTTGCATGAAAAGGAAGTGCGTTTACAAGTTGACCAAAAGAAATACCACCAAAAGCAGCATTTGGGGTATTTAAAAATGCATCACCAGCTTGTCCATAAGCACCTCCAATTACAGGAAGAAGTCCGGCTAAAATGGCATCTACACTAGCTTGAGGTACACCTGCAGCCAAAAATGCTGCCTCTAATTGTGGTCCAGCAGCTCCAGATACAGCAGAACCTAAATCACCTGGCAAGGCATCCAATCCTGATAAAACATAAGTAGGTGAGATAGCTGTAAATTGTGAATTATTTTTTTCAGTAACGGAATAAAAATCAAGAGAAACTCCTAATTTATTGTTAATCAATCCTTTATATCCAACCTCAAATGCATCTCCAGTACTAATTTTAGAAATAGGAGCATCTTGAATTCCTAATGGAGTACCATCAAAAATATTAAATCCACCAGATAAAGATCCAGTTACTCCTAATGCAGCAGGATTTAATCCATTCAATACACCTGCGATAATTGGTACAAAAGGTGCAAGATTTGGATCTTGCTCTAACCCTGCAGATAAAGCAGCAATTGTCCCTGCGTTAACGGTAGAGAAAGGAACGCCTAATGGCAATCCTGGAGTACCTACTGGTACATTTGGTAATGCAGGAGAGAACCAAGCTATTTCTGCGTTTTCAAATGTTTGAGTGGTTTTATTTCCATATAACCATATATCAAATGCACCAGGAATAACAGTAGACAATGGAAAATCAATATTCAGTTGTAAGTTAGAAACAGTAGCATTTGTTCTATTATAAGATGCTCTTACTGTATGCTTTGGATTAATTTTATAAACCAATGCTGCTCTTGGAGCAAATGCACCTTCATCAATAAAGTTAAATTGATCGTATCGACCAGCAACTACAAAATCAACTTTTTCACTTAATGCCATTTTTCCTTGAATATAAGCTCCCACAACTGAATAATCATCATCATCTTCATTTCTACCATAAACTAAGTTTTTAGTATCCTGTGTAGCTAAACGATAATCAAAACCTGCAGTCCAATTAGAATTCAAGAAATCCAAGTCCTTATTATATTGTAACTGGGCTTCCACTTGCTTTCTAGCAATACTAGTAGAATTCCCCGTTTGGTATAAGAAGGTGGGTTTGTCTCCTCCTGATCCTCCATCATTGCTTACCACGAATACTTGACCAAATAATCCACCAGCTTGAACTCGTGCTTGTCCCCAAACTTCATTTGCTTGAGCTAATCCTTCTCCTTGCTCATTATAGAAAACAGAAGAAGCTGTATTGAATCCACCTGAAGTAACAATACTTAAATTGTCTTTTGGTCTGAATTCTAAAGTTGCATTAATTGCTGCATTATTCCATTCATCTGTCATCGGATTTCCATCTCCATCTTCATCCAAATTATCTACCAATACCGTTGGTGCTCCTGTAGGATCAACAATGCCATTAGAAATAGCTGGAGATAAAACCTGATTCGAAAATTTAGCAATCTGAAGAGCATCTCCTGGATCGTTAGGATCTAAAGTAAACTCATTACCTCTTCGGTATTGAGCATTGATTTTGAATCCAAATTTGTCACTTACTTTAGTTGCGTGTCGTGCTCCAACTCCAAAAGTATTTAATTCACCTCCCATCAATTCTACGGTCGTACCAGGAAAATCAATTGGATTTTTTGTAATAAAGTGAATTACACCTTGTGTTACGTTTGGTCCATATAATGCAGAACCTGCACCACGTACTACCTCAATTCTTTGTAAATCAATGTTGCTAATCCCAGCTTGATCTGATTGAAAAGTTCCAATACCAGCCCCAATTAAACTTCTATAATCTAAAATTGGAAAAGCACCTGTGCCAAACAATCCAGATCCACCTCTCATAGAAATATTAATTCTATTGGCTGATTGTTGCTGAATTTGTACGCCTACCACATTCACCAAGTTACGAGCGGCATCAGTTGAGTTAGCAGTACTTTGTAATTTTCTTGCAGAAATAACAGAAATTGATGCTGGCGCATCTTGCACTTTCTCTGCTCGTCTCGAAGCGGAGATTACAATTTCGTCAGATAGAATCCCTTCCACCAAAGTTACATTCAAAGGTGCATCAGAAGTCACCTCAACTTCTTGAGCTGTAAATCCTGTGTAGGAAAATACCAATGTAAATGGAAAAGCTTCAGATGTAGTAATGGAATAATTACCATTCTCATCTGTAATGTCCCCATCAGAAGAACTGCCTTTGATCAAAACGTTAGTCCCGATTAGAGATTCGCCGGCATCATCAGTTACATTTCCACGGATTGTGGTTTGGGCAATTGCGGCACTCGATACCAGCATAAACCCCATAATTAATAGTACTAGAAATTGATTGAAATTTCGTTTCATAATAAATAGTTGTTTAAAATTAAAATGTGTTTTTTATATCTACAGTCTATATTTAAAATTCGGTATGTAAATTCACAAAAAATTTAAACATTACATCAAAAATTAACATTTTTTTTAGAATTAAATTTTTTGCACCAAAAATAAGATAATTTTTTTTTATTAAACAAGGTATACCAAAATAAAAAACAGCCCCTGAGGGCTGCTTCAAATTAAAGAAAACTTAAATATAATTATTTGCTTACCAATTGATTATGCCACCAATATATCTTTGCGAACCGTCTCCTCCCCTTCTAATTTGGAAAGCGTCACTTGAAGAATTCCATCTCCATATTTTGCTTTAATTGAATCCAAATCAATTTTCTCGTTCAACTCAAACTTCCGTTGAAAACCTCCAGCAGAAAATTCTTTTCGCTTCCACGTTTCATTTTCCTCTTTTTCAGTTGTTTCCTTCTTGTCAACTGCAATTGTCATTACATTTTCTACTAAGGAAATATTGAAATCTGCTCTTTCCAATCCTGGAGCTACCAAGAATATTTCATATCGATCATCCAACTCTTTCACATTGACTGGTGGATAAGATTGATCAAATCCGAATCGCTTCCGCTTGGCCCATTTCTCCATATTGTCAGCCATCCATTGCCTATGTTTTGGGTGATGATGATTGCTGTAATTCTCTTTTTGGTGATAAAATGATTTTCTGCACATGATTTTTATGATTTTTATTTTTTTTGTAATTAGGGATCGGATCCCTCGTTTATTAACTAAGTTCTAAATTACTACAACTCGTTCTCGACGATCAAACAATGGTTTGTCTTCAAGTCTTTCAAATTTGTCAAATGAATTTCTATCGTAATATTCTCTTTCTTCCCAAGTCATGTATTTGAAGAAGTTTTTAATCTTTCGAAAAACGAAGAAGACCAAACTCATTGCTGCAGCAATAAAGAATGCTGTAACAAATACTCTTGCTAAAAAGAAAAATAAAATTAAACCAACCGAAATTCCGAAGAAGGTTCTAAAAGGACTACGTCTCATGATCTTTATTTTTAAGGTTAAAAAAAATCGGATTTAAACATTTCGCATTTTTGAAAATCAATTTTCTAAACGCGTTACATTTAAGAAGACGGACAAACCTTTTTTTTACTTTAAATTTTTTAATCTTTTTAAAAAAAACATTAAAAAAAACCTTATGTGCTTGATTTACAGAGACTTACAAACAAAAAAAGCAGAGATAATTATTACAATCATCTCTGCTTTCCTTTATTTAAAACAAACTTACCCATTCAAGTTCCCAATTAGGGGACAGGGGGTTACTCCAACGAGCCATAAATAATCGCATACATTTTATCCCAAAAGTCATTTCTCCGAAAAGGTACAATCTGAGTCATCCCCACAAATACTAAATCCTCTTCTGGGTCAATAAAAAATTTAGTATTAAAATAGCCACCCCACTCATAAGTGCCTGCTGACTTGTGATCATGTGCAGTTCCCTCCTTGGTTTTCAAGGCGAAACCTAAACCGAATGTGATTCCTGGAATATTAGAATAACCGGTTCCTTTTTCATTCAACAAAATCAATTGATCGGAAGTCATCACCTCTATCGTTTTTCTCGACAAAATTCTTTTCCCTCCATACTCTCCTTCATTTAAAAGTGCTTGGATAAAAATCATATAATCCATTGCCGTTCCTGACATTCCACCACCACCTGCATAATGATTGTTATCACTTTTTTTGGGAAATTGTACAATTTTTCCAAACTCAGTATCCGCAGCCATGACTACTTTACCTTTTTCATTATAAGTATAAACTGCCACTAGACGATCATGCTTTGACTTGGGTAAATAAAATCCAGTATCCTCAATCCCCAAAGGCACCATAATATTTTCTTTAAAATACTGATTCAGTTTCTTCCTAGAGACCACTTCCACAATTCTTCCGAGCACTTCCATATTTAACCCGTACATATACTTTTCTCCTGGTTGAAAAATCAAAGGCACTTTCGCAATTTGATCCGCCATTTGTTCGGTCGTCACATCTGCACTCAACCCAAAATCATTCGCTCCCATTTTTTCATAAACGGCTTGGATTTTCCCTGGATTAAAAACGCCGTAAGTAATACCCGAAGTGTGGGTTAACAAATGTCGAATCGTAATTGGTCGTCGAATCGGTTTGGTCGTGAAAGAAGAATCGGCTTCGTTGAATTGATCCAAAACTGCTGATTGCTTAAAGGCTGGAATGTAATAAAAAATAGGATCATCCAAACCTAATTTCCCTTGCTCATACAATTGCATGATACTCACCGTAGTAAATGCTTTAGTCATCGACGCCAATCGAAAAATATCATCTTGTTGATATTTTTTCTTTTTAGCCAAAGTCTGATAACCGAAACTTTTATTGTAAATAATTTCCCCTTTTCGAGCAATTATGAATACTCCTCCTGGAACATGTCCTTGATTGACAAATGTATCAATATGCTGATCTAACAAATTCAATTTCTCTATTGAAATGCCAGAAACATTTTGAACCTTAGGCATTTGAGGAGGATTAAACGCTGAATCCTGAGCCAATAAAGATGATAAGAAAATGGAAAAGAATAATAAAAAGAACATTGACTTTTTCATAAGTGATTTTTTTCTAAAAGTAGAAAAGAAAATTCACGAGACATAATTTGATTATACAAGTTTATTTTTCCAATCCTTGAAAGCGAAAGTAAGGAATCAGTTACTAAAAATATACACCTACTTATGGTAGTACCATCTCACTAGTTGGATTCATAGTCACAATCGCCATTTTTCCATATGTTAATCAGGGCATAGATAGTGTTATGAAATGATAGGGTCTCCTGCTAAATAATATTAGCTAATTAATTGATTAAGGAATGCGAATAAAATAGATTCAGAATGAAAAATAATTTCCAATACTTACTTTACCCGACACATCCGCATAAATACTTCCTTGTTAACCACCTAGAAAATACTACTTTTATGCTAATGATAAATGTTACAAAATTCTGGTTTTTAAAAGACTTCAGCCTATTCAAAAAAATGGGTAAAAATAACTTGATAACTATGTGTCATCTACTTAAAATGATAACTGTCAAAAAAGGGGAAACTCTTTTTTTTAATAAAGCAGATAAAAAAGAGACCGCCATAATGTATCAATCATTGTGTCTCAGTACTTAGAGTGTAAAAACAATAATATATACCTTGCTCTTTTTAGCATAAAAAAAACATAGAAGTTATAAAAGAAGGTTTTAAAATGATAGCTGAGATTATCAATATTATTGGCATCACTATTCTCATTTTTGGTTTTGCCAAAGAGTTAATAAAATACCTCATAGCCGAATTTTAAAATGGCGTAATGTTGACTCCTATAAGAGACATCCAGACCATCAGATGCCAGTTGGGAGTTTACATCTTATTGGCATTAGATTTTTTAATTGCCTCCGATATTATTATGAGCATAGTTGATTTGTCCATGGAAGAACTTATCAAGTTATCTGCAACGATCGTATTGAGAATCGCGATGGGGTATTTCCTGGGGAAGGAGATTGAGGAATTAAACCTAGAAAAATAATTAATTTCGGCAAGGTGAAGTATCTTAAAAAAGGCTTACATCAATAACCGACAGGCTTATATTCTTGAGTAGATATTGTTACATCATATGAGTCTAAGTTAGACTGATATATTTTACAAAATAAAACAGGGCAAGCCGAAAACTGATTTAGAGTAGGCATAGATTATAATAATTTCATTAATGGAAAATTCACATTTAGAAACCTTCAAAGTTCAAGCACACGGAAAAAAAGTACCTACTAAAGTAATCATTACAGATACAGAATGGACGCTTCAGTTAGATGAACCAGTTGAAGATGGCGGATCAAATACCGGCGCAAATCCTATGCAATACTTTACGGCTTCTTTGGCAGGCTGCCAGAATGAACAGGCTCAAGTTGTTGCGGAGGAACTCTCCATAAATATCGAAGAAATTGATCTTAATATTGAAGTTGATCTCGACCTTTCTGGTTTTATGGGAACGGCAGATCATTCAAACGGCAGTTACAAAAGTGTTCGTCTGAATGCAGTATTGCATGGAGACTTAACTGAAGAACAAGCAAAAACTGTGGGACAAAAAGTTGATGCTCGTTGCCCAATTTTAGCTTTGCTTCGTTCGAGTGGTTGTAAAATAGAAAGTAGTTGGAGTAAAAAATAACCCTTATTTGTACAGACGCAAAACCTTGCGTCTGTACAAAATATGAATTGGCTTGTTTTGTTTTTTATAAGTCCAAAATATTGCTTTCACTTGAAAAGAAAATTGACAGCATCCAATCAAAAAAATTCTTACTTTTACCTCTTCAATTTTACCAAATAAGCCTACCAAAATTTAAAGTCAAGTGATGAGTGATGAGTACCAATAATTTGGTAACATTACCATTAGACACTTATCACTAATCACTCATCACCGACCTAATCTGCCTTTCGCAAAAATAAAGTCACAATTGTATACCCATCAATGATTTCTACTGAACACAAAAACAACGTTCTCACTACACTTGCTCAATTGCTAATCTTGCATCAAAATATAATCATCCAGGCCAATCAAAAAGATGTTAATGCCTACCAAGGCAATGACGAATCTATGCTTGATCGATTAAAAGTGAATGGAAGTAAAGTGAAAGAAATGGCTTTGTCAGTCGAGCAGGCTATCGCATTAAATGATCCTGAAGGAAAAGTATTGTACACTCATCATCCTGACAATGGATTGAAAATCGAAAACCGAACGGTTCCGTTTGGCAATATATTAATCATTTATGAATCTCGTCCTGATGTTACGATTGAAGCGGCGATCACCGCATTTAAAGCAGGGAATAAGATTTTGCTGAAAGGTGGAAAAGAAGCTCGGCATACTAATTTGGTTTTGACGGAGATATGGGAACAAGCCCTTATCGGAAACGGGGTGGATAAATCCTATGTTCAATATTTGGATTTTAATCGAGCAGCCACACAAGCTTTGATCAAAACTAATAGCCTCAATATTGATTTAATTATTCCAAGAGGTGGGGATGGTTTAATTAATTTTGTCAAAAAAAATACGGAAATCCCGACCATCATTAGTGGTAGAGGAAATAATTTTTTGTTCGTAGATAAAGAGGCTAATTTCGAAATGGCGATAGAGATTATATTAAATGGTAAAACTCGAATCAGCGTTTGCAATGCTTTGGACAAAGTATTATTACATCAAGATATTCCCGATCTTGAGAATCAATTATTGCAACTCATCACAAGATTAAAAGAAGATGAAATAGAGATCATAGGCGATAGCGAAATTTTTGAAAAATATGGCGTTGAAAGAATCACAGATCCAACTATTTATTACGAAGAGTTTTTAGCCAAAAAAATTATGTTACGAATGGTTGAAAATATTGAAGAAGCAATTACCATCACTAATAAATATTCAGGAAAACATTCTGCCAGCATTATTACCTTGAGTGCAGCTTCGGCAGCCCAATTTTTAAATGAAGTGGATTGTGCCGCCGTTTATCATAATGCCTCCACTAGATTTACAGATGGTGGACAATTTGGTTTTGGAGCAGAAATGGCAATTAGTACTCAAAAAGTACATTTCCGAGGACCAATTGGAATCAATCAATTAGTGACTAACAAATGGTTCGTTTTTGGAAATGGACAAATAAGATAACCCCATGAAAAAGCAAAAATTAATTTTAAAAATCGGTTCCTCCACTTTATGCGCAGGTACTAATCGAATCTCGTACGCAAAGATCGAAGACCTCGCTAGACAAATAATTGCTTTGCGATCCCGCTACGATATTGTGATAGTTTCCTCAGGTGCGATTGCGACTGCGCGCCAATTTGTGGATATTTCTAATGGTCATTCTCAAGTCGATTCCAAACAAGCTTTGGCAGCTATTGGTCAACCTAAATTGATGAGAATTTATGATGAAGTCTTTAGCAGTTTTGGATTGAGTGTAGCACAATGCCTGCTGGTTCATCGAGATTTTGAAAGTGAGGTGGCAAAAAATAATGTAAAAAATACTATTGAAAAATTATTGGATTATGGTTGTACGCCCATCATCAATGAAAATGATACAGTAGCAGTTGACGAAATTGTATTGGGTGATAATGATAAACTTTCAGCCTACGTGGCAGTCATCACCCAAGCTAATTTATTGGTATTAGCTTCCGACATAGACGGCTTGTATGATAGGAATCCTTTTCTTTTTCCTGATGCCCGATTAATTGAAGAAGTTTCAGATTTTGAAGGCGTTCAGGATTATATTGATGAGTCAAAATCTGACTTAGGGACAGGCGGAATGATGACTAAAATTCAGGCTGCAAAGATTTGCAAAAAACATCAGATCGAAATGTGGATAGTGAATGGACGTCGTAATGATTTTTTAGTAAAAGCATTGGAAAAGGAAAATGCTTTCACCAAGTTTGTCTAAAAACTAAAAAGACTTAAGCATAAAACTCCATGCAATAAACAATTTATATTGATTTTTAGAATTAACCGCTCGCCACAAGCTTGGATAAAGAAAATCGGCGGTAAAGCTAGTTCCCTGATTCGTGTTGACGCTTAAGTGGTGTACCATGCAAAGTGAATATAACTAAAGAGTAAACATTGAACAGGGGGTTAAGAATATCGAAATTTTCTCTAGCATTTACTAGGTTCTATACTTTGAAATTACTCGTTCCTTGTTCGATATTCGATATTCAATTTCTTAAGTCAATAACATTGCCTCAGCGGGATCAGCGGACTTCCCCCTACGACGTATAAAACTTATCCTCTTTCCCAGTTTGCTAAATTCTCGATAATGATATTTGATATGGTAAAAAAACTGTCCCAATTACGAATGATATGCTCCCAATAATTACGCTATAATAATTTGCGATTAAATGATTTCCATTCCATGGTTTTGAGACCACGTATCTATTTAATAGCAACCTTAATTACCTATACGAATTACTGCATTGTGGCTAATTTATCAATGACCATATTCCTGATACCTCATTCACCATATAAAAATTATATAACCATGGAGGTAAAACTCTTATTAGACTGCAAAAAAATAAACTACGCTGAATTAACTGTGTTTATCCTACAAATTGTTGCTAAAACTGATGAAGTAACACTAACCGCCGAATTACAAAAACAAGTCGATGTCGTCAAAATATCAAGTGCCCTTTTGCTAAAGGCATCGGATGGTGGTCGGACTTTAATACTTCAACTAAAGTTTCTCTTTGGTTAATAAACCAACGTCTGCATCGCATGTGGCAAAATCTCTTCGGTCACCGCTTTCATTCCGACATATAATTTATAACTTATTTTTTCATCAGTAGGATTCATAATCACGGTCGCCATCGTTCCATCTACATTCAAGAAAGAAGTAGTTTGTAAATGGCTTCGACTAGAAACGGTGCTGATTCTTTTGGCATTCGGCCTGATGAATTTTGAGAAATGACCAATGTAATAATAGGTCGGTGTGTAAACTAATTCTCCTGTTTTGGTATCTGCATGGATTGGAGCAAAACACAAATTCATCACATGATTCGGACCTCCAGTTTCATCCAACAAAATATTCCAATCCGTCCAAGCAACAGTTCCTTGATTAAAATCATTTATCATCGAACGACCATACCGTTCCGCATTCGGCCAGTATTGATATTTTTCAGCATCAAAGCTTTCGTTACATCCTTCTGTGAAAACTAAATTTTTATCAGGATAAGATTCTTTAAGATTTCCTAAACTCGAAAACATCGGCTCGCCACCTGTCCACGTTTCGTACCAATGAAAACCAATTCCCCAAGCATATTTAGAAGCCTCTGGATCATCAAAAATCGTATTGGCTCGATTGACAATTAAGTCTCGATTGTGATCCCAAACAATAATTTTTTTATCTCCCAATCCTTCTCTTTCTAAAGTTGGCCCTAAGTGGTTTTTCAAAAAATCCCTTTCCTCTTCTGCCGTATAAATACAAGATTCCCATCGTTGAGTTGCCATCGGTTCGTTTTGAATTGTCAAGCCCCATATAGGCATACCTTCCTTTTCATAAGCTTTGATAAACTTAGCGTAGTACAAGGCCCAAGCTGCACCAAACTCTGGCAATAGTTTACCACCTTGCAGCATATTATTATTGCTTTTCATAAAAGCAGGCGGACTCCACGGACTAACATATAAAGGTAATTTTCCGCCAGCCATGGCTGTCGCTTTTTTTATCAAAGGGATTCGAAGTTCTTTATCTGGATCGATATTAAAAGTTTTTAACTCCTTGTCTTCATCCGAAACATAAGTATAACTCCCTTCGCTAAAATCACAACTATGAATATGAGTTCGAGCCAACGTATAACCAATCCCTTCGTCAAGACTATAGTATGCTTTTAAAAATTCTTCTTGTTTATCTTTTGGCAAAGTGGCAAATACGATGGACGAAGCGTCTGTTATTGCACCACCAATTCCCATGAAAGTTTGGAAGGTTTTATTTGGATTTACAAAAATAGAGATCTCCGTTTCTAAAGGTTGATTCGCTTTTTCAAAAACTTTATTAGCAGTTGGAGTTAATTTCAAGTTAGTATTTTCAGCGGTGTTAAATACTTGAACTGATTTACCATCGACCGTAAATGTATTGTTATCTCCCATTGAAACTATTGGTTTTTTATTTTTTTTTGCTTGCTCACTATTACATCCAATGATGCATAGGCAGAGAAATAAGGTACTAATTATTTTATTCATGTAAATAAGTTTTTAAAGATATTCAAAATTTATTACCGAGGTATTTAGTCTTTCAGGTCTGTGTTTAAAATGATATAATAAAGTGGGGCTAATTTTTTAAATTATCTAAGACTACGAAATAGTCAAATTTGAATAACCGCAGGTGAAACCTACGGTAGGAAAAAGAAGTGGGCATAACTACGAAGTAATTGAATACCAAGTGGTTATTACTCCATTTATTTAACTACTTCGTAGTTATCCGCCATATAGCGCTGCCGCAGGTTTCACCTGCGGTTATTCATATTGAACCATTCCATGGTTCCTTTTGCAAAAACTGACAACTACTCTCAAGGTATTCGATACTTGATTATTCCTTAATATTTGTCAAACTTAATACCGTAATCCATAGCTAAAATTAAACAGAGGAATAATTGAATTATCCCAAAAATTAGGGCCAAACTTTCCTTTGAAATCTTCTACTGTTCGAGGCCATGAGTGTGGTAATTTTCCAGAAAAATTATAATCTCCAAATAATACTTCCGCAACTCCCCCACCCTCTGATCCAGGTAACCAAGCTGCAATGAATGCATCTGATTGATTGATTTGTGTAGTCGCAACTATTGGTCTTCCTGAGATCAGAATCACAATTATTTTAGAACCATTATCCGCGTAAGTGTCAATGTAATTTTGATGTTTTTCACTTAGCGTTAATTGATGTGCTCCTTCGCCATCTCCAATATCACCCATGAATTCTGCATAAGGAGTCTCTCCTACTACGATGATGACAACATCTGCATCAGTATGATTTTCAGTAGCATTGGCATCATAAATTACTTTTCCACTCGCCTCTTTTTGAATACCTTCCAAAATAGTTGTAGCGCCAGAATAATTCTCTTGGACTCCCTGCCAAGCAAGTGTCCAACCTCCTGATTGAAACCCTGCGTTATCTGCATGCTCTCCTACTACGACTATTTTTTTGCTATTTTTATTGATAGGCAAAACGTTATTTTCATGCTTGAGTAAAACCAAAGATTCTCGCACAGCTTGTCGTGCTTTGCTCCGGTGAGTAACACTTCCAATATGTGCAATTAAGTTAGAATCTGGAAATGGATTTCTAAATAAACCTAGCCGAAATTTTTGCCTTAAAATTCTTTTGACTGCGTCGTCCACTCTTTCATTCGAAACATAACCCGTTGAAATAGCTTCTTTCAAACCTGACTGAAATATTTCTAAGTCTCCATCAACTGCCATGACTACATCTACCCCTGCATTAATAATATCATTTTTTCCAAACCTTGAATAACCTTTCCAATCCGTCACTACTATCCCGTCAAATCCCATCCCAGCTTTCAGGGTATCCATGATCAACTCGTGGTGTGCATGCATTGCTATTCCAGCTATAGAATTAAATGAAACCATCACCGCACCAACTCCTTCATTTACGGCATCTCTATATGGAGGCAATAATCTTTCGCTTATTTCTTTCATCTCCAGGGAAGTTACTCCTCCTTCTTTTCCAAATTCCGTAGAGCCATCGCCAATAAAATGTTTAGCCGTTGCGACAACTGTATTATTATCTGATAATTTTCCTTGATGCCCTCTAATGGAAGCTTTGACTAGTTCACAAGTTAGATCCGTACTCTCAGAGTATGCTTCATAGACGCGTCCCCATTTTTCATTATAAGGAATTGCAATGCAAGGAGCGAATGTCCAATTAAAACCAGTAGCCTGAGATTCAGTTGCGGTGATAGCGGCAGCTTCTTGCACTAAAGTAGGATTGTGAGTTGCTCCCATTCCAATATTATGTGGAAAAATAGTAGCTCCGTTATAAGTGTTCTGCCCATGAATGGCATCTACTGCAAACATCATTGGGATTCCTAATCTAGTGGATAAAGCTTGATGTTGCAACGCTGTAAATCTAGCTTGCCAACCTGCTGCACCATCTCCTGGAGATGGCCCTTGGGTATGAATAACGGAACCTATAAACTTAGTGGCAATCTCCTCTTCCGTAATATCAGCGAAGTGCCTAACTTGAGACATCTGCCCTATTTTCTCTTCTAAGGTCATTAGGTTAACTAAGGCATTTACCTTTTCTTCCAGAGGGGCTAAAGAGTCGATTCCAAATTTATCATAGATTGAAATACTTTGTTTCATCTGCCCTGTAAGTTGCAAGGGAAGGATATACACCAAAATGAATAATAATGGTTTTATTAATTCTAAATATATGCTTTTAGAAAAAATAATGACATTGATATTTTTCATAATTCCTGAATCTAATTTTTGTAGTAATTATTCACCACTCCGTTTGCCCTAGTTTGCATTTAGCCCTAGCCAAATTTAATTGAACGCAAAGACATACAACATACTCAATAGTTACTTTTTAACCTTCACCAACTTACTAGAGTAAGCCGTTCCATCTTCCAATCGGAGCACTAAGAAATATAAGCCATTTGGAAAGTTGTTTAAAGAAATAGTTTCTTGTATTGCGGTAGTTTCAACTAATGTTTTTGATTGAATAATCTTCCCATTTAGATTAAATATATCCAGTTGAACATTTTGCATTTCTTTTATCTCGGCTCGCAAGTTAAAAATATCCTGACTTGGATTTGGGAATACTTTTACCTCCGTAAATGAATTGTTATAAATATTTTCATTTGAAGTTACCAGAGAAAATTCCAACCAGTTCATATTAAAAGGGGCTTGAGTAATCAAGACACGCATGATGTATCTGCCTACTGGCAATTGTACACTTTCATTGGTAGTTACCCAAGTTTGCCAACCACCAGTTGAGGAAAAACTTGGATTAGAAACTACCGTTACATTTCCAGCAGCGTCGATTAATTGTATTTCTAAACCTCCCGTTCCAAACTGCGCAGCAGTTCGATAATCAACCATATAATCACCTGCAATGGTTACGTTGACTTCATAGTCTAAATAATCACCAACATCTAAAAAACCAATATTTTCACCCCCACCAATATCCGTAGTTGTTTCTAACGAAATACCTGTTTGGAAGTCGAAAGCTTCTGCTTGTATTCGACTAGGAATTTGATGAACAAACGCTAAAGTATTTGTCACATCTTCCAATGTAAAATTATTTAAGGCAGTTCCATCAGTCGCATTCACTTGATTGCCCGAGTAAGAAATCTTAATCGTTTCCGTAGATTTTAAAATATAGTCGACGGTAAAATTGATAATTCTGGGGTTGTCCGCATCAAGTGAGGTTGCTGTAATTGGAATACTATTTCCATCTACAAAAATCTCAAAATCACTAGGCGAAGCTGGGAGAGAATTTGCAATAAATTTATTTGCATTCATTTGGATATTATATTCATCAACCGTTATCGCTGCAACAAAATTAGTAGCCAATGAAGTAATGTCAATTCCTGTTTCTATAAATTCAAAACTACTAACGTTGAAGCCTGCTTGGTCAACTAAGAATTTTATTTTGGTATCACTTTCGTCGATAATCACATTTGGAATAATCGTAGTCTGCCAACTTTGCCAACCACCGGTAGGCGGAGTAAAAAATGTCGTCGTAATATCCGCCTCTCCAGCAGCAAAATGCATGCGGCCACCAGAACCTCCAGATGCTGCTCGCACATGAATTTCATAAACCCCACTTGTCGCAATGTTCACTTCATATTGCATCCATTCATCAGCCTCTAAAAATCCAATATTAAATCCATTCGAATTAACATTATCGGAACAATTTTCGATATCTATACCATCATTTCGATATGCCCAGCCATTATTCCAAGCGGTATAATCTCCCGTGGTCACAGAATAATTGGCTAGATCGTTATCATGATAAGCTTCCCCAACAACTCCCAAATCATAATCAGTAGCATACACTAAGCCCGGAATATCATTGGCAGCATAAGGAATAGTTTCGTTAGAGTATACTTGTCTGAACAAAGCATCAGTCACATCTTTTTGGTAGCGACAGTTTCCAATTTTCAAATCTTCTGTTAATTGCATCAAAGCTGTTTTCGCAAAAGCAGCCGTAGGAGTAGTTCCACCATTACTCCAATAATCGAGTAAGGATTGGTAACCAGTACTTTTGGTAATAGATAAAGGCCCAGCTACCGATTCTACTTTTTTCATTGGCCACCAAGCCCAGCCCATATCATTATCTTCATATAATCGAACCGCATCTCTAAACCAAACATTAGAATTTTCTCCAGTTTCTCCTAAATACAAAGGCACATCGTAAGTATTTCTTAAATCCAAAGCCCATTGAATAGATGCTTGATCATTGACTGACCAATACTTATGTGGCGAGTAAACTAGATTGTCATCCCAAGGTGGAGTCAATCCTGTGAAGTCATTAGCAAACCAATTGCCTTCAATAAAAATAATATGCTTAGTATCAACGGAGCGGATGCTATCGGTTGCTTCTTCGTATAAATTTCTTAATGCTACACCACCGGGCAAATCCCAATTCACCTCATTGAGTAAATCATAACCCGCTACCCATTGCTCGTCGACATATCTCTCGGCTAGTCGTTTCCAAAGCGCTACCATCTTATCTCGGTTATCCTCACTTTCCCAAAGAGAAGGTTTAGTTGCATCGTAATCTGAAATTGCGGCATCATATCCTTGACCTCCTGGTGCGGCATGTAAATCTAAGATTACATACATTTCGTTTTGAGCACACCAAGAAATTAAACTGTCTGTTAATTCAAATCCTTTGGTCAACCAAGTTTGCTGCCCTGCCACCGGTTCATCTTCAATAGGTAAAGTAAAAAGGTTATAATGCATAGGCAAACGAACAGAGTTAAATCCCCATGATTTCAAAGAATCGATATCTGCTTTTTGGACATGATTGGCTAACCATGCTTCGTAAAATAAATCAGTATCAGCTTCGCCAATAAGATCTTGAATGACTGCTCTGATTTCATGTTGAGGATTGGCGAAGCCTGCAGTCTGTAACATATATCCTTCCTGAACCATCCAACCACCTAAACCCATTCCTCTCAACAAGATGGTATCTTGGTTTTCATTGACAATGGCTGTTCCATCAGCTTTTAAAAACTGTTGCGCATTGACTTGAAAAGTCAATAATAATATGAAGCTTAAAACGATAGAAATTAAGTTATTCTTTTTCATAATATTTATATATTGTTATCAATAAGAGTGAATATCGTCCACAACATTGAAGAGGCGTAAATAAAATCAATGGTAGAATTTGTCCTTGATGTTTGGATTAAGGCTTTGCTTAGAAAATTGAATTAGGATTGCCCAGAAGTTAAGCAATCCTAATTACAATCATTCTTATTTCTGGACTACAAATTTTTTCGTCAACATTTTTTTATCAGTTTTAACACTTAAAAAATAAATACCACTAGGATACTGAGTAGTATCCATTTGGTAAGTTATTTCATTCTGAACATCAGTAGAATGAAAAATTTGTCCAACTGAATTAATCACTACAATTTGTTTTTCTTGATTAATTGTATTTTCGTCAAAAGTGATATTGGTATAATCATTCACTAAAGTTGGTCGTAGTGTAAATAAATTTTGGTCAATTTTTAATCCATCTATACTTACGTCATCGCATGTTCCATCACTCACACATGTTCCAAAGCAGGCTAAAATTGTAGTATCAGACAGCGTCGCAGATAAAAATCGATCATCAAAAGCCATAGGGTCAGAACAAGGCAAACCTACAATGTCTTCCTTACAGCTAAAGTCACCACAGTTACCATTGGTAAACGTATAATGACTTTGAAAACCTAAAGCCTTAGTAACTGTAATCGTATATATTCCATCTCCATCAGGATCAATCATCGGATTATCTCCTGGGTTCCCAAAGTTACCTCCACCTGCTAAAAAAACTCCACCAGCATCTACGGTTATCGTTGAAGTATTTAATTGAAAAGTAATCTCAATCGAATCAGTAACGATAGTACAAGTACCATCATCATCACAAGTACCGAAACAAGCCAATACAGTTGTGTCGGACATCACCGAACCAATGAACCGATCATTGAAATTAGCAGGATCACTACATGGTAAACCAGCAATATTTTCCTTACAACTATAATCACCACAATTCCCATTTAGAAAAGTGTAATTACTCGAAAAACCTTGATCTCTCTGAAGTGTGACAGAATAAATACCATCACCATCAGGGTCTAAAAGTTCATTGTCACCTGGGCCTCCAAAACCACTTCCCCCAGCGATAAATAAACCACCGGGATCAATAGAAGATAAGGTTGCAGTATTTAACTCAAAGGTAATATTTATTTGAGCAAACGCAGCTGAAAAAGTTAAAGCAAGAATAATGAGGGGTAAAAAATTTCGTTTCATGATATAATTTTTAATGATTTATGAAATATTTTATTATCGTTTTTTTTTTGATAATAATGATTAATGTAAATAACGTAAACACGCAATGCATTGCGTCTCTAACTAAAGCCCTCGAATAGATATATTATCTACACTCACCCCAGTTGTCCCAAAATCTCCACCACCACTTCTAATGACTAAATATACATTTGCCGTATTGGGGAATTCAAAAGTTCCGTCACCTCCACCATTGCTACAAGTAAGTACAGTTAATGGACCATCAAATGGATCGCTACCGCAACCATCCCAAGTATTTAACCCTAATCTTATTCCCCCAGCTGTATAGTCCACTCCATCCATGGGAATTGCTGTACCTACATAAACCTCAAACCAACAATCAGACATTCCACTTCCCGCAACATCCATTTGAATTTGATAAGTTGTATTGGCTTCCACTTCCATAGCTTGGTAAATACCGACATGTCCAAAACTTCCTCCTGTCCAAGTTGCCGCACCATTTTGAAATGCTACTTCTGCTCCTCCTGAAATGGGTAAAACCGTCCAAGATTGATCTCCATCTAATTCGCCATTCTCTACCAAATTAGAGCCGATAATTTCTTCAACAATTGAAATCGTTTGCACCGTCTCAGCTGTTCCACCTTCGGTGTATATTTTAAATCTCACCTCATAATCTCCTTTTAGAAAAAATAACTTTTCAACTTGCAATCCTTCGCCAGCAGTATTATCATCAAAGTTCCAATGAGTGAACCAGGTATCTACATTTGGTTGTCCGGTGAAAATTACTCTGTTCGCATTATCAGGATCAAATGAATAACTGAAATTTGCATTATCACTAGTTGGTGCTATAGCCATTTCTTCTTCTTCACTATTACACGCAACTAATGTAAGGAGTAGAAAATAGATCAAAAATTGAATTGGGAATTTTATATTTTTCATAATATTTATTTTTTAATATTCGTAATTTTAGGGATCGGATCCCTTGAAGAGATGCGATCCCTAGTTTCCTGAAATTTAATACCCAGGGTTCTCTATTAATTTTGAATTATTATTTACTCGATCTTGTCCTATCGGTAAATAGTATTGCCGAGGATAAAAATTCATTGCCTGTGCTTCCGCTTCGATCACTTCATAAGTAAAAGTTTCTGTTCCTGCATTATCAATATGACGAAGAGATTTGATTCCTTCCAATTGAACACTCAAAACATCTTCTGCAATTCGCCATCTTCTGACATCCCAATACCGCTGATCTTCAAAAGCCATTTCTACTTTCCTTTCATTTCTAATTCTATCTCTCAATTCAGTTCCTGAATAAGATTCCAGCCGAAGATTTTCAGTCAACCCTGCTCTCGTTCTTATTGGCTCGATGAAGTCTTGAGCACTACCTTCCATACCTAACTCGAAAGCTGCTTCTGCTGCATTTAGATAAATTTCTCCTAGTCTAAAAAGGATACAATCTTGCCCGGAATAGTATTGTTGGATTAAAAGTGGAGTTGGCCCATCAGCCAAATACTTTCTAGTATATACGCCAGTCTTAGTTGCATCGGGATGAATTCCCATCCCATCTTTTCCAATTCCAGTTCCAGTATTGGTATCAATATCTCCATTTCTTTCGGTAGCATACCAAGTCTCGATTCCTGATCCTTGAAACATATCATTGTTGGTCAACAGCGTTCCTTTAAATCTTGGATCACGATTTTCGAATGGATTTTCAGGATCATAACCTGAGCCACTTTCTGATGGTAACAAACCAGTACTCAACACTTCATAGCTATCCATCAATTGTTTCGAAGGAGACATACTTGACCCCCAATCTACTCGATAACTATACGGCGTATTTCGTAAATCATAAGAATGTCCTTTCTCGAAAGGCAGCCAGATTTTCATAAAAATAGTTTCATCTTCTGTTTCATCAACAAACAAACGATAGTAATTTTCAGCAGGATTTGAATATTGATTAAATAGAGAAAATCCACCTTCAGTAATTATTTTAGTAGATGCATCCAAGGATAATTGATAGTAGGTATTTGCTGCCGAAGCAGGCATTCCAACTAAGCCATTCAATTGCTCTGTCCCATATTTTGCAATACTTCCAGCATATAAAGCTGCTCTTGATTCGAGTGCTTTTGCGGCCCACCTTCCTGCTCTTCCTTTTTGCCCAGTCCATCTGTCTGGTAATAAATCGAATGCCTTTTGTGTATCTTCTATCACTTGATCGTACACTTCCTGCTCCGTATTTCTTCCTGGGAAATACTCCTCCTCAGGGGTCGTACTTGGATCTTGAGCCTCCAAAATAATCGGTACACCTCCGTATCTTTTAGCCATTGCGAAATAACTAAATGCTCTCATAAAATAAAGTTCTCCCAATCTACTATCTCGTTCCTCTGTTGTTAAAACATCCTCCCCAAGTCCTTCGATATTTTCAAGTGCATAGTTAATTTTCCAAATATTAAAATATCCCCACCAGTCTAATGGCCAGTAATTGGTAGAGGTTCCCCAGTTCCCTAGTCTGATAGTATTGTTAGCAGGTGTCCAGGAATAAGTGCTCATTGCCAAATCAGTTAGCGCATCTCTATGTGCTCCCCATCCAGCACCTCCGCCGAAATCCTTGAGATAATCCCAAGGCATATTATCATAAATTTTAAATAAATAAGTATCCATCAAGTCTCGATCACTCCATACATCACTTTCCGTAATTCGATCTAAAGGTGGTTCATTTAAAAAGTCTTTTTGACAAGAAGTCGAACCTAAAAGTAGTATTGCCAGTATTAATATATTCTGTTTCATATTCTGATGTTTTTCTTAAAAAAAATATTGGAAATTGTTGTTCCGTCTAGCGGATTACCTCCTCCAATTAATAACTCAATAACAATCCTAAAGAGTTAAGTTAATTCCAAAGGTGAAAGATTTTGTTTGTGGGTAATACCATCCAGTTCCAGATTGCATTTGCGGATCAAATTCTTCCTTATAAGTTTTTAAGACAAATAAATTATAACCTGTTGCAAACAATCTGATTTCTTTAAATCCACCTGCTTTTTTTCCAAATTTTGGTAAAGTATAACTCAGGTTTATATTTTTAAATCGGAGGTGGTTTCCACTTCTTTTCCAAAAATCAGAATACCGATAATTATTATCATTAAATCCGCCATCAGTAATTCTTGGATAGCTTGCTCCCGTATTTTCAGGCGTCCAATAATCTAACTGATAAGTGTACCCGTTGAAACCATTCCGAAGCGGACTTTGCGCTTCGCCATCTATGTAAATATCGTAACCCGCCGCACCTGTTAACAAAACAGATAAGCTGAAGTTCTTATAACTAGCGGATAAATTCAAAGAAAAATTGTAGGCAGGTTTGTCGCCGTCCCCAAAAACCTTTTGGTCTTGCACATCAATAATATCATCTCCATTCAAATCTACATATTTCACATCACCAGGTTGAAGACTTGTATTTCCATTGTTATCCTGAATTGGACTTGCTTCGATATCTTCTTGATTTTGAAAAAGACCATCAGAAATATAGCCTCTTCTTAAACCGGTAAAACCACCGGTGACAGTAAGATTCTGCCGCATGAATTCATCCATAATAATTGCTTCATCAATAAACTCAGCAGTTTCTCTTGAGTAAGAAAAGTTGGCCATTGCTCCGAATGTCCAATTCTGATTTAAGGCCTTATTATATTTTGTAGATATTTCAAATCCTTCATTTGAATATTCATGGAAATTCTGCGCAGCTAAACCTACACCCAACGTGCTCGGTACACTACCTGATGCAAATGCTAAAACACCCTCTTTGTATCTTTTAAAATAATCAAAGGAAAAGGTCAATTCTCGATTTAGAAATTCCATATCTAAACCTACATCATAAGTTGTAATGGTTTCCCAAGTCAAATCTTTATTGGCCAAAGCAGTATTATCAATCGTAGGAATTGCCGTTTCATTAATCGCAAAAAAGAGATTATAAGTAAATCCAGATAGCCATTGATAAGCAGCTGTTCCATCATTTCCAGCAGTTCCAACTGACCCTCTTATTTTAAGATTTGGAATAACATTTTTTAAATCTCCAAAGAAAGGTTCTTCAGAAATTCTCCATCCGGCAGATACAGATGGAAAAAAACCCCATTCATTTCCAGGTGCAAATCTTGATGAACCATCATATCTAAATGATGATTCCAAAAAGTATTTTGCCTTGTAATCATAACTTACTCTTCCGACTAAACCCAAACGATTTTCTCGAAATTCTCCACCATTTGCATCTTTGTTTTCATTAGATCCAGCAAACAATTGATCAATCAAATCAGATTGAAAATCTTGTCGTCTTCCTAAGAAATTTTCCCCTTGGCTTTTTTGCATTTCCCCAAGTAACAATCCTGAGATACTATGATTATCAAATAACCGATCATACGTAATAAATTGTTGCAACACATAATTATTGCTATAACTATTAGATTGAGTCAGCACCGTTTCGCTAAACGAACCTTCTGGACTTGCGATGAATTCATCATACTCACCAGATAATCGATTGAGCGTATACAGTTCATAACTCTTGCCCCACTCTTTGTTATAAAAAACATTATTCACTAACGAAGCATATGATTTTATTTTTAAACCTCTAATTCCTAGTTGCGCCACATCCCATTCCAAAGAAATTTTAGCATCGACATTATTATTTCTTGCTCGATAATATCCTGCATTAAAATCTTTGATACCTTCCACAATATGATTAGGACTAAAACTCGGTCGGGCAGGTGTGCCGTCAGGATAGTAAGCCAAATTGGTTGGCAATGCTCGACTTAATTCTCTGAAAATATTGTAGGCAGAATAACCAGGCGCTTCATTGACTCTTCTTCGCCCTGCTAAATTGATTTGCAAATTTAAGTAGTCGCTCACATCTGCATTAATATTAGTTCGCAGATTATATTGCTGATAACTCAAAACATCTTCCGTATAATTTGATCCTTGATTCAAAAAACCAGCAGAGACAAAATATTTCATTTTTTCGTTTCCACCTGTTAAATTCAAATTATGCCGTTGCTGAAATCCCCAATCTTTGAAGATCAATTTTTTCCAATCCTGATTAGGATAATTAATTGGATCAGAGCCAGATCGAAATGCTTCAATTTGTTCATCAGAATAAAATGGAGTCTGACCGTCGTTATTTAAACCCTCATTTAATACAGTTGCATATTGAATCGAGTTTAGGAAATCAGGATATTGAGTAAAAGCTGTATTTGTAAACTGATTGTTATAATTTAATTCTGGCTTCCCGATCTTACCTTTTCTAGTGGTCACTAAAACAACTCCGTTTCCTCCTTGTACTCCATATACTGATGCCGCCGCCGCATCTTTTAATACAGAGATACTTTCAATCTCATTAGGATCTAAGTCATCTATATTTCCAGGAGAGCCATCGACAATAACTAAAGCGTTTCCAAAATTCCTCACTTCAAAGGAAGAACCACTAAACCCAGGTTCTCCGCTTCCTTGTCTAACAAATAATCCTGAAGCCAATCCTTCTAACCCATTACTGATATTCGCGACTGGCAATTTTTTCAAAGTTTCTTTGTTGATCGTGGAAATGGCCGAAGTAAGTTTCACTTTAGATTGAGTGCCATAGCCAACCACGACCACTTCATCTAATAGTTTTCCAGAATTTAGAGCAACATTAATCACTCGCTTGTCTCCTATTTCAATTATTTGAGAGGTAAATCCGGTGTAAGAATATTGTAGAGATTTTGTACCTGCATCTATTTGGATAGAATATTTCCCATCAATATCTGTTGCGGTACCCGTTCCAGAACCCAAGATCAAAATATTAACTCCAACTAGCGTTTCCCCGGTCGAGGCATCTGTCACCGTACCATTTATTTCAACCTGAGCATTGAGCCAAAAAGTGGTGAGGAAAAATAAAAAGAAAAGGAAGTTCTGTCTAAGCATAATAGATGATTTTTCGTTTCTAGGTTTATTGGATTTTTCTGGAAGACAACTCATTTTGTCGTGTCAGGTGATAACTTGAAGTTACCGCTGAATGAGACATTTTGAAATGCACCCTCCTTTTGGAATCCTTTTGATAAATAGTTTTGTAAACTCAAGTTCTGAGAAGTCAAACAAAACAGGCGTATAAACCTGTGCTTGATTTCCTTACTGCTTTTTGTTTGAGCGAATATAAGTTCATGACTGCCAGATTATTACAATTGAGTACTACGACAATGCTACGACAGGGCGAAGATACCTTGCCAAACCTAATGTTTATTGGGGAAATAAAATACTGAAAGGAATAAGGTTAGGAACTAAATTTAATTAGTAAAAGAGGAAATGTACTTTGATAAGTCATCATCCTTGTTTAATTGTATCCGTTTTTTTAGGCGATAGCGACTCTGTTCGACCGCTCGGACAGAAATATTAAGTAGGGAAGCAATCTCTTTGGTATTCAAATTCATCCGTAAAAGAGAGCACATCCGTAAATCATTTTTGGTTAATTCTGGGTGTTTTTTTACAATTCTATCTATGAATTTTTGATCAACTTCGTTAAAGTATAAATTAAATTCTTTCCAATAATCTTCATTTCTCAACTCTCCATCTAACTTCCGAACCAAGGGTCGAAAATTACTCTCGGGCTTTTTCACCAAGTCTAATAAGTCCTTTTTAACCTCCGTCAATATCTCATTTTTATGAGCCATTTGAACCGAAGAAAACATTAATTTAGAATTTTTTGCATCGACTTCTGTGGCCAGTTTTTCATTTTGTAATTGCAATATTTTTCGCTTAGAAGCAGCCTCTCTTCTATTTATCCAAAAGTATAACCCTGAGAAAATTATTCCTAAAGATGAAATAATCGCAAGCAATTTGAACCAGACCGTTTGCCAAAAAGGTGGTTTAATATGAATGGTAATGGAAGTGAACTTCTCCTTATATATTACATTAAAAACATAAGTCCCAGGATCCAAATTAGTGTAAGTAGCACTATGTTGCTCGGCTGAAGTGAATTGCCAGTTTTCATTGAAGCCTTCCATTTGGTAAGCAAATTTATTGGCAAGCGGATTGGTATAATCTATTGCGGTAAATTCAATGGAAAAAGATTGATCCAAATAACTCAACCAAACCTCCTTACTATTTTCAATGGGTTGATCTAGAACAACTCTTCCATCGGGTAACTCCCCCACCGCAATACTCTTATTGTAAATTTTAAAATCAGTAAAAATTAACTCTGGTTGTTCGTTATTTTCAGTTAATTTTTCAGGCCAAATAGCATGTAATCCATTAATCCCACCAAAGAAAAGTTTTCCATTTTTATCCGTTAAGATTGCATCTTGATTAAATTGATTGGTGTTTTGAAAATTACGAAAACCATAATTCTTGATGATTCTATTTTCTAAATTGAATTGACTAATTCCTTCAAATGTAGTGATCCAAATCAATCCATTTTTATCTTCCGTAATTCCCATCACACTATTGGCGATCAATCCATCGGTGGTATTGATTCGTTCAAATTCTCCTTCTCCTAACCATCGATTTAATCCTCCACCTTCTGTACCAATCCAAATTTCTCCATTGCTACCTTGGAAAATCGTTCTGATTTCATCATTACTTAAAGAGAAGGAATCGATAGGATTATTTTTATAATGAATCAATTGTTTAGTCGTTTCTTGCCAAAGATAGAGACCACTATAAGCAGAACCAATCCAAAGCTGATCTGCCTGATCAGTAAAAATGGTCATGATATTAGTATCAACTGAATCTCTTAGAAAAGAGGAAGTATTTAAGTTTTCGGGGTCTAACAATTTAATTCCGTTTCCCATAGTTGCAATCAATAATTTCCCATCTTGTCTTTCTGCAATCGACCATACGTTTGATTGATCCTTAATAATATGTTGAAAAGACTGAGTCTTTGCATCATATAAATCTAACCCCTTTCCGAATATTCCAAGCCATATTTGATCTTGGCTATCTTCAAAAATAGTTTTCACTACATTCCCCGCAATAGAAGTAGGCTCGGTCGGATCATGGATAAAAGATGGATTTTCGAAATGGTCGTTATTTTGATTCAACCAATTGAGTCCGCCGCCATCTGTACCAATCAAAATATTATTATACTTACTTTGAAAAATGGATAAAATAGATCGATGCTGCAAATCATTCCCGCGAATGGAAGATGGTATTAAAAATTCAAACCAGGTTTTACTAGGCTTGTAAATATTTATTCCTCCATTAAAAGTTCCCATCCAAATATTCCCAGTCCGGTCTTCCGACAAGCAAAGCAAAGCATTACTATTTAAGGCAGTTTTTTCATCCACCTCGTAGTTATAAATAGATATTTCTTCCGTTAAGGTATTGCAGATATTGAGACCTCCACCATCTGTAGCAATCAACAATTTCCCATCTTTTGTTTTTTTGATATCTCTTACTACGTTGGAACTGATTGCCTTTTTTCCATTACCGGGAGCGAAATGATGGTAACTTCTATCTGTAAGATTCATTTGATAAAGTCCAGTACCTTCTGTTCCCACCCAAAGAAATTCGTCATCCAAAAACAATTTTTTTCGAAAACCTCCCATGTTAGGATGATTGGGTAGCATCTCATGACTCAGCTCAAATTGATTCTCCTTATTTAGAAAATTAAGCCCACCTCCTGCGGCGGCTACCCAGATCGTACCATATTTATCTTCGACCACATCGAAAGCTACATCACTAGAAAGGTTACTATTTTTTTGATTAAAAATTTGGGAAACTTTAGTCGGTGGATGATATTTTAATACGCCTGCTCCAACGGTCGTAATCCAAATATTTCCAACTTGATCCTCAAATAACGAAGAGATATCAAAACCATTAATTGAGGCAAAGGCAGAGTCAGATTGAAGATTTACAAATTGATCATTAGACTTTTCTTTGAAATTAATTCCACGTTTTTTAGTTCCCACCCATAGATTACCTTTGGTGTCTTCAAATAATGAAGAGATATTTTTTCCAATAAAACCTGTGCTATTATTTGCTAGGTCATAGGATCGATATACTTCAAAAGAATATCCATCATATTTATTAAGACCATCTTGAGTTCCTATCCAAATGTAACCAGCTTGATCTTGTATAATGCAATAAATCGTATTATGAGAAAGACCATCACTTATGGTCAAATGATCAAAGTATAGCAAGGCAGGAGGATTCTGTCCAAAAGAAACTTGGGTAAAAAAAATAAGAATCCAGAAGAAAACTCTACGAAGCATGATGTTAGTTTGTTGAAAATTTTGATCCGTTTTACTTAAAACTCATTTTGTAACTACCTAGCTCTAGTCTATCTTTTTTTTGCCACAAAGGCCCAAAGTCTCTAAAGGTTTTTTGAAAAAAAATATGCTGATTCTTGGCTATCTGACTTGGATGGTCAGTAGTTATTGACTCCTGTTACGCATTATAATCGCCCATGGTTCTACTTTTTTTTCCTTGAAAAAAAAGTAGGGAAACGTGGAATTACATCATGCTGCGTAACATGATTTAGTCAGATTCAATCGTGAAGATAGAATATTAGTCGAATCGGACTCCTCCCTTTTGGAAAAATTCTTAAAAATTGATTGTCTTCGACGTATCTCTGTCAAAGAACTAGTTATAGTTCTTTATGTCGTTTTTCACCTTACAATATTATCCCGCATAACAAAAGCTGACGGAGAATCAGAAATTCAATTAATATAAAACGGAACGAAACAGGAATGAATTTCAAAAAAGTGTAACCGTTTTATTTTGATGAAACACGTATCCTAAACCTTGAAGATTTAGGATACGTGTTACTGCGGTATTACCTAGCCGTTACGTTGGCTTTTAAATTAAACCTGAGATGTTCAAAAAAATACTAAGTCGCATTATTTCTAATCTAGCATTTGGAGCGTACTCAATATCGCTCTTTGATATCTTGAAAACCTTTCGTCAATGCTTTAATGATTCCTTTCTCTTTAGGATCATATACCCAATTAGTATCAAAAATATTGACCAAATCTGAATTAGCATGTGCTCCCAAAGTCAAGCAATGAAATTGGGTGTTTTTATTTTGCTGGTGAAATTTAATTTGCTGAAAAACATCATCGTCTAACTTATGCATGATGAAATCTGAAACCATCAAGATATCAGCATCTTCATAATCATGCGTCCCCAATTGCTTGAGTGCTTCGTAAATCGCAAGGGTCGCATCGGTTCCACCATAAAATGACATTTGTAAAAAATTGGAAATTTCATTGATGCTATTTGCAATATCGTGTAAGTCTAAGGTTTGGATTCCGGTAGAAAAATTAATGAGGTAAGCCTTTCGGTCTTGATTCATTGCCATTTTAAGTATTCCAAGCGAAAGTACTTTTGCAATCTGCTCGGGACGGCCTTCCATACTTTCACTCGTGTCAATGCAGATGATAAATGGCCCTTTTTCTTTTTGATTAATCCGCTGATTAATTTCCGTAAAATGATCTTCACTTTGCACTAACTTTTTATCTTCATAGCGAAAGGTCATCAACTGTTTATCCGCATATTTTTTTAGAAATAATAATTCAGTATCAGGATCGCTTAGCAGTCCTGCCTCTGAGCTCAACATATGATTAAGGTCATCACTTTCATGTATTCCTACAATTTCGGTACGCTGTGATTCATCGACTACCCACTCTTGACGGATGATGGTTTTCTCAAATTCCTCTTCTTCAATTTCAATTTCCGCCTCCCGCATATTTCCTAAAATATCAGTAAGCTCTTTAATCGATTCCTCATTTTGCAATAAGTCATCGTAATGATTTAAAATATCAAAAGAAGTTTCTTGCCATAATTTTCGAGACAAATCCCAACCGAAATAATCAGTAAATGGATTTAAAAATTCGCGTAGCTTGGAGTATTCTTTTACTTTTTTATCAATAAAATCAACATACTCTTCTTGCTCTTCTTCGAACTTGGACATTTGAAAATCTAATATTTTAGCATAAAGCAAAGCATCCCATTGTGCTAAAGCATCGTGTAAGATTACCTCTATTTTTTCTTTTCGCTCTCCTGAAATCTCTTCAATCGTTTGTGAGGCGATTAGCGTTTTAAATTTTTCTGTAAAAAAATAAGTATCAATTTGGTCTCGCGTGTAGATACTGTTAAGATAGGCAGGTAATGCATTCCAGCGATTGATAAAAGCTTTCATTGGAGTGACTGACCAACCTTCTAACCTTTGTTGTTCATTCTCAAATGGATTTTTTGCTCTTACTTTTTTATAAGATTTCTTTAGCCAATAAAGGGTATCAAGAATAATTTGTTTTCGAATTTTATTATTGTATTTAGTAATCTCAAGTAGTCCATCGATGAGAAAGATTCGATCTAGTGCTTTTCGAAAATATTCATAATACTGATCGTTGAGGTCAGGGATGACGTGCTGATCGGGGTTGAATTTATTTTGCAGATATTGGATGAGGTACGTTCGCATCTTTCTATCCAGTAAGCTTCCAAACTCAATAAAACGATTATATTCTTGCTCTAATTCTTTTTCTAAATCTTTAGTCATTTTATTAAATTAAACATTCGTATAAGAAAACTGTAACTTCTCCAACTGCAATTTTAAATTCTTTAAACTACGCGCTACTTCCTCAAAATTCTTTTTCACGATCTCTGCAAAGTCCGCTTCCACAAATAAGTTTTTATCCAAACTATCCATTTCTTCTGGCGTATTCTCCGACATATTTAGAATTTGTTTTTGGATAAATGCCGTTAATTTTTGATAGCGTTCGTCCCAATGTTTTTGGAGTATCGCATGAGGTGGTTTCATGATCACTTCTGATCGATCAGATAGCTTTGTCGCTAATTTGTAAATGTTTTTGGAATCATGATTGACGACAATGGTATGGTTTTGTTTTCCTTTCGAAGTACGGATGCGGTTGACCAAATTTTTATCCGCATCATAAAAGTTGATCACGGATTCTCCTTCGATGGTCAGTTGTCGATATTGTTTGATGGTGATATAAACACCTTGAAATTTACTATCCTCTTTTTCTATTTGAAAATATTCATCTTCAATTGACATCAATTGTTCTTCATTGACCGTGTGGGTGATTTTGATTTCTTGATCCACATCATCTTGAAATTCTTTAACCTCTTTTTTGAGCATCGTCAAATTAACGGCCATCGTATACCCATGCTTGGCAACTGCATCCGTTAGAATTTCTCGAATCTTCACTCTCTGAGCAGGACTTCCCCATAGGCAATGATACATCAGAAAGCAATCCATTAAATCAACTTTATTCCGCCCATTCAGAAACGCAGAGGTTCTCAATAGTCTGATGATTTTCTTCCACCTACGATCATGGACAATAATCGGATCACCTCCTGTCGTCCGCGCATTATGTTCTGCCAATTTTACTTTGACTAATTGAATCGTATTCAAAACTTCTGGGCCAATGGTAACTTGATCTATTTGCACACTCCAGTTATCCAGTTCCTCATTACTCAATTTTAAATGATCCGCAACGTCATCTTTATATACATCTTTGACATCAGTAATCATTTCGAGGAAATTTTGAAATTCCTTGATATTCCCCATTTCCAATCGCAATAAAAAACGATCCCAAATTGGAGCAAGATTCGCATTTTTAGGAGGCAACTCATTAGATGCAGTAATAATACCACGGATGTTGACTTTTATATCTTCTTCGCCATTTCGATATATTTTTTCATTTAAAATAGTTAACAAGGCATTTTGAATGGCTGGCCCTGCTTTCCATATTTCATCTAGGAAAACAATATTTGCGCCAGGCAAATAACGCTCCGTCAATCGTTCATACTTATCTTCTTCTTTTAATTTTTTGATGGAGACCGGCCCGAACACTTCATCTGGCGTACTAAACTTACTCATTAAATACTCGAAGGAAATTCCATCAAGAAAAGCATACTTTAATCGCCTGGCGATCAAGCTTTTACCTACACCTGGAGGCCCTAATAGGAAGATACTTTCTCCTGCAATGGATGCTAATAAGGAAAGATGGACGGGTTCTTCTCGCTCATAAAGTCCATGGCATAATGCCTCCAAAAGTGCTACTACTTTTTGTCGAATGGTAAGGGAAGAGTCTATTGATTTTGTCATGGTGGTTTTGATATTTTTCACAGCAAAGATAACAGCTGAAAGTAGATTTGGTTGTGAAAAATTGATTTGAAATGCAAAAGATATACTAGACGTAAAACTGCGATGAATAATTAAAACTGCGAATTGAGGGTTCCTTCCTTTATCCCTTTTGATAATTGCTGCATCGCTCCTACGCTCCTACGCTCCTACCGACTACATAAAAAAGGATATTGATATGTGATAAATAACTACTCCAGAATATTTGTTTTTTGTTGATTGCCGATGGGGATATTTTTCATAAAGGGCTTTCTCATAAAAACTACGTAAGTGAGCAAAAAGATTAAATTTGGTTTACCACAACTAAATTCATCAACAAGCCCACTTACGATTTGAAACAAGAAACGACATAATACAAAGATCTGCAAAAAGCAGAAGGATTAGATTTAAGAGATAATAGAGGAAAGCGTCATGATTTATCTTTCATATTATTGGGAGTAACTATAGGTTTATTACGTAAAAGAGATGGAAACTTATCTAGTATCCACCGCAGCATGGTTAATACCCACAAGAAGTTATGTACACATTTAAATGTAGAGATAGAAAGAGCAGTTTCTCAAGCTCAATTACCAAGGGTACTGGAAAAAGTGAATTTGGTAAAATTTGAAGAGTTGTTATTTGAGCACTTTGTAATTGAACTGGAAGAAGAAGAAAAACAATGGTTTGCAAGGGATGGGAAGGAATTACGGGGGGCATAGAAAAGAGATTAAAGCGAGGAGAAGCTTTGGTACAACTCGTTCGGCATCAAGATGGAGCGGTACTTGGCCAAAGTCGTTATAATGGTAAAAAGTAAAGTGAAAAGTAAGCATCGAGATGCCTAATTTTTTATTAATATATGCATTATTATTGAACTTTCATTTACTCACCTTTTACTACTAACAACGGCACATGCAAATCCAATTGCATCAATTGCAAAGCAACCCTTCCCAATACAAAAGACGTAATTCCAGTTTTTCCTTTTGAACCAATGATGATTAAATCTTTATTATTTTGAATGGTGTAATTGTAAATCGATTCTGCAATGGATTTATCATTATTGAAGGTAAATTCACAATCGATTTTGGTAGGTATTCCTTCTTGAAATTTATACCATTTAGATACCGCTTTATTTTTTAAAGTAGGTTCCCAATTCGCTTTTGGAAGTGAAGGAAAATAAAAGGATGGAAAACTCACGACGTGCTGACAAGAGATTTCTGCATTGGTTTTCTGACTTAACAATAAGCCTAACTCTATCGCCCGTTTTGACATTTTAGAAAAATCAGTTGGAACAAGAATATTATTGATAAGAGGGTAGGCAGTTTCAGGAAGCAAAAGTAACGATGCTTTGAGATCGGAAATTCTCAACAGTTTTCCCAACATCAAACCTGAACCTCGGTAAGAGATTTTTTTTCCAGCAATTATCCAATTCACCTGATTCAATTTCGCAGCTTCCGCGATTGCAGCAGGAGTGGAAATATTTTCTTCTACAATCACCTCATAAATAGATTCTTTTTCAGAGAAAACAGCTTCCACTTTTTCTAAAATAGAATCTGCGACAATTTCCCCAAGTGGTTTGTCCAGTTGTTTTAAAATAACCTCAGCATCATCGGGAGTATCAAATTTGATATTATGAATAAAAAATATTTTTTCAATATCATCAATCGTATCTAATAAAAAGTGAGCATAGCGTATCAGTAGGTCGTCCAACTCAGTTAGGTCAAGGGCAATCATTATATTTTTAATCGAATTCATGTTGTTATTTTTGATTCTTTGACAGATTTTGTTTTTCAATTAGATTAGAAATTACTTTTTGGTAGGATTCCCTTTCTTTCAACTGTTTTCGTTTTTCCATCTCTTCGTGTTCTTCTTTCAATCCCAAGTACAAGCTATAACACATTACCAACAATATAATCACAAAGGGTAAGCCTGATATGACAGAAGCGGTTTGCAATGCTTTCAAACCTCCCCCTACCAATAAAGTGGCAGCTACAGCTCCCTCGGTTATTGCCCAAAAAATTCGTTGCCCTACTGGTGCATCTAATTTTCCACCTGCAGTAATACTATCTATCACCAACGAACCTGAATCGGAAGAGGTCACAAAAAAAGTGGTGACTAAACTAATTCCAACGACGGAAGTAAAAGTAGTCAAAGGATATTGCTCCAACATTACAAACAAAGCCGTTGCAATATTTTCATTTACTGCATCAGAGATGACTGCAATATTATTAAGTTCTAAATGAATACCTGAACCACCAAAAACTGTCATCCAAAAAAAAGTGAGTAAAGAAGGAGTGAGCATCACTCCTATAAAAAATTCTTGGATGGTTCTTCCTTTGGATACCCGAGCAATAAACATGGCGACAAAAGGTGACCACGCCACCCACCATGACCAATAAAAAATTGTCCAATCATGTTGCCATTCTGTTCCTTTATACGCTTCCGTGGCTGCACCTAAAGCAATCATTTCTTGAAAATAAAAACCAACATTTTGGACAAAAGCATCTAATAAATAAATGGTCGGCCCAAGTATCAGCATCAAGCCTAAAAAAAATAAGGCTAACTTCATATTCCACTCACTCAATACTCGAACACCTTTATCTAAACCTAACACTACTGAAACCGTTGCTGCTCCTGTAATGAGCGCTATCAAAACAACTTGAAAACTGATTGTATCATTAGTTCCTATCAAAAAATTCAACCCTGCGGAAACTTGTTTAACACCTAACCCCAAGGTAGTTGCTAGCCCAAAAAGTGTTGCCACTACTGCTATTACATCAATCGTGTTGCCTATCCAACCATAAATTTTTTCTCCTAACAATGGATAAAACACAGAACTTATCGTCAAGGGTAATCCTCGATTAAAAGTAAAAAATGCCAATGCTACTCCTAATACTGCATAGGTTGCCCAAGCATGTAATCCATAATGCAAAAAAGTATATTTCATGGCATTCCTTGCTGCCTCTGGAGTCAAAGGGTTTTCGTTGATGACATCATTAGAAAAATGCATCATTGGTTCTCCAACTCCATAAAATAACAATCCAATTCCGAGTCCTGCACTAAACAGCATAGAAAACCAAGCGAAGGTCGAAAACTCAGGTTTGGCATTTTTTCCACCCAGTCGTATCTTCCCAAATCTGCTGAATGAAAGATAAATTCCAAATGCTAAAAAAACATTGACGGCGAAAACGAATAGCCATCCCATCTGTGCAGTAATGCTTGATTGTACATCAGCAAAAACCTTTTCCATTGGTTTTCCAATAATCAAAGTCAAGGCAATAAAAATTAAAATGATAACTGCTGCGGGATAAAACACAGGAGCATGAATGTCGAAGTATTTGTTTTTTTGTTGGTTCATACGTTTCGTTTCTGAAATTGTAAAATACCCCAATTGAGGTAACCTTTGTGACTAGCGTCAATCCAGTCAGCAAGTTCTTGTTTTTCTTTTTCCATTTTTTTTTAACAGACTTGATAATTAGTTTATCCCACATGTCAGTAAGGTTTTCCAAAACCTTGGCATAGTGAGTAGCTAGTTTTTCTGGCATTTCTCTAAGATATACTTGTTCGAGGTCAGCTCGTTGAGCTATTCGTTTGTATTTTTTAGCATGAGAGAGAAAAGAAGAATCCTAGAATTCAAAATCAAATTTTAAATTCCAATCTCCCATAGATGCTTGTAAAAATTCCTCCCTTTAAAAAAGAATAAAATTTCCCCCTGCCTAAGACAGGAGGAAATCCAGGCAGAGGGAATGAAATTATGTATTGCAAAAATTGTATGAAATTCTCAATAGACTTGTTTCCCTCTAAGATAAAGGATAACAAGTCTATTCTATTACTGCACAATCCACATCGGAGCATTTTGGCTATTGCCACCGATTGCATCTACTGCAGCTTTGTAATTTTCTTCATTCAATAACTCTTCTTCACCTGGATATAAAAATCGAAGTGGCAGCGCATCATTATTTCCATTACCACAAGCAGGTTCTAAAAATGGTATCCCATCAAATGAATTTCCGCTTTCGGCATACCATCTTCTTACCTCGAAATAAGGTTCTAATCCATGGAAAAATAAAGCCAACCATTTCTGTTGCCAAATGTCAGTCACCTCACTATAAGCTACACCACTATTGTCGTAAAAATCTTCAAAATCTGTCCATGCGAAAGGCGTTAAGTCAACTTGATGATATTCCATTGAAGCAGCAATTCCTGCTTTGTAATGTGTTTCAACATCATTCAAAATCCAACCTTTGGCAGCAGCTTCAGCAATCAAAAATTCAACCTCTGCATAAGTCATTATGATTCCTTGTGCCATCGGCAAACTCAAATTGGAAGCTGATGTAAATCCTGGATAATTATAATATTGAACGCCTAATCGTGACCCCACCAAAGAATCACATGACCCCGAACCATTGACATCTCCTGAGAATTGATTGGAATCAAAAGTTGTGAAATCATCGTTATCAGGTCGAGCAAAGCGCATCAATCTAGGATCTTGATAACTCGCTAAAATATCTCTAGAAGTTTTACCAATTGCTACTGCATCAAAGTCTCCAATTTTTAATGGAACAACAGGGAATTCGTTTGGAGCATTTCCAGTATAAGTCAATGCCACATTTTCAGCATTGCTAGAAATATAAACTCCTGAATTGACTATGGATTCAAATTCACTTGCCACATTGGAAATTCTATCTCCTGCATACATGAGTAACCTCAACTTCAAAGAGTTAGCAAATTTTCTCCAATTAGCAACTTCTCCATTCAACAATATATCTCCGTCAATACTTCCATTTCCTGAAGCTAATAAACTTTCCGCTTTGGTCAAGTCCGCCAACAGCCCCTCATAAATGGATTGTTGGTTGTCATACACAGGGGTGAAATTCAAATCACTTCCAGCAGTTGCTTCACTATATGGAACGTTTCCATAAGCATTGGTCAAGTTTTGAAAGATCCATGAACGTAATACAATGGTAGCACCTTGCAATGCTTCATTACCTGATTCGATAGCCATGTCTTCTACCGTTTTCACATCGATAAGACTTTCATACCATTGTTCCCAGTAATTGGGGAAGGCATTCCAAGTGTACGCATCTACCTCCAAACGCAAAGTCTTAGCAGCCAACTGTGCAGCAACATTTCCTACCAGATAGGATGCATTGGTACTTGCATTGACACTTTGTCGAATAGCTCCTGGCAAAACAACGTCAGGGGTTACAGAGGTAGGTTCGTTTGGATTAGTATTAAGGTCTTCAAATTTATCACAAGATGGTAACATTATCATTGCGAGAAATGCGAAGGATAAAACTGTTATTATTTTATAATTAAAATTCATTATTCGTATTTTTTATTTTTTATTTTTTGAAATGGAATTAAAAAAAGAGGAATTAAGCACAAAGGATAAATACCTGGTTTCTCAAATTTTTTAATAAAAAAATTGATACCTCTGTACTTAATTCTCTCTTAATTGCATTTTATTAAAACCCAAGATTTACAGAAAACCCAAAGCTTCGACTAGAAAAAATTTGCTGGCTTTCATAACCAGGGATAAAATTTCCATTTCGAGTCGAATAGGTTTCTGGATCAATCGTAGGTACGTCAGAAAAGAGTAATAAATTTCTTCCTACTAATGAGAATCTTGCAGTTGCAATTCCAGTTCCTTTCAATAGTCTTTCAGGTAAGTTATATCCTAAACTCACCTCTCTTAATTTGAACCAAGTAGCATCGTATGTTGCTGCTTCAATATTGTCTCTTCTAAATCCATTTCCATAATACTGATAAAAATATCCAACATACCCAACCCCTCCAGGCTGAACCGCCACATCATTAGGAGACAATTCTGTGTTATAATCAATAATACCATCTTCATTATCATCTACCCAGTTGAGTCCTGGGCCAACAACTCCACCACCTTGTTGGTCAATATTATATATTGGTGTTCCATCAGTATTGTAGCTTACCGAATAAGTATCTCTACCGTCTAAAGTGTTGATAGATAAATTGGGGTCATCGTTGTGTGTAATCGCTCCACCTGTTGCATAAAGTGCATGTGACCGAACGTAGATTTTGCCACCTATTTGTCCATCAAATAAGAAACTAAAATTCCAGTCACCGTAGCTAAATTCATTCATCAATCCTAATCTTAAATCAGGTTGGTAAGAACCCGCTGATACTTTCTCGTCAGTTACCATTGGAAGTCCATCCACATGGATAATCTCATCAGTTTCAGGATGACGTTCAAATCCCAATCCGTATAATTGTCCATATAATTCACCTTCCTCTGCAACAAATGACAAACCTGAAGTACCTCCATCATTAGGGTACATACTTGTAACAATAGAATAACGTCCACTCGTAATTATATCTGGAAGAGATTCTACAACCGCTCGGTTGTGTCCTAAATTCAAAGTCACATCCCAAGTCAACCTTGAATTTCGAATTGGAGTTCCTGATAACAATAATTCAATTCCTCGATTACGAATAGAACCACCATTTGTCAAGAAGAAATCATAACCACTTGTATTGGCTGTTGGCAAATTAATTACTTGGTCAAAACTCAACATATCGTAGTAAGTTGCATCTAATCTAAATCGGTCTTTCCATAATCTCACATCTGCACCAATCTCGAATGCTCTGGTTCGCTCATTCTTCAAATTAGGGTCAACTATCGTATTGTTCGTAGTAAAAACGGCATTGCTTCCAAAGGATGCTTGTGGCGTAAAGGTAGAACCAAATCCATACGGTGGCGCTCCATTTCCTACCTCCGCATAATTGGCTTTTAATTTTAAAAATGAAATCGTTGAGGTAGTTGACAAATCCATCATCTGAGAAATGATAGCACTTAATGAAACAGAAGGATAACCAAATGAGAAATTGGAATTATCAATTCCTTTAGTAGGGTCAACTAATGTACTGGACCAGTCATTTCGAATTGATGCATCTATATAAAGATAATCTCTAAATGAAATGGTCGCTAATCCAAACAAACTATTGATCCCCGTTTGAGTTTTTTGAGACTCCACTTGTACCCCTGAACGAGTATTCGTTAAATTATAAATACTCTCATCTGATCCATTTAATTTTAATTGAGGATTATTAGCTACCAAAAAGCGAGCATTTTGGCGCATGATATTTCCTCCAAGTCTGAAATCCAATTTGAAATCAGATTCTTTGTAGCGATTGATACTATATGATAACAATGCTTCTGCATTGGATTCTGAAAAAGTAATTTCGTCTTCCCGATAACTTCCAAAAAGGACTGCTTTTGTAGAGGGCGCTCTTCGATATTGTCGTCCTTCATTCAAAACATCTGCTCCATATCGTACACGTAAGGAAAGTTGTGGCGTGAAATTATAATTCATTCGAACATTTCCAATTAAACGTCTACTCTGGAAAGCATTCGTATTTTCATTGACCACCAACCAAGGATTATTCACCCAAAGATTTTCAACGTAACTTTGTTGAACACCTTCTGAGCCAGGTTGCCAATAGTTTTTTAATTCGTCAGTATGTACTTGCCGTGGATACCACAACCATCCATACTGAATACTAGAAGATTCATCATATCCTGAGTTTGGAATATTATCAGATCCTGAATTAACAAACATCGCATTGGCCCTCACGGTCAATTTATCTTTAATCAATTCTTTACCAATACTAGTCTGAAAGGTATTTCTTACCAAGTTAGTATTAGGTACGGTACCTTTTCGGTCAAGTCTTGTGTATGAAAAACGAAAATCACTATCTTCCGAAGAACTGTTAATCGCTATATTGCTGATACTAGAAACTCCTGTTCTGTAAAAGTCTTTGATATTATTTGGAGAAGATGTCCAAGGGGCAGGTTGTCCATCAGAATTGAACTGAGTGATATTTTGTCCACCATCCAATCGAGGGCCCCAATTTTCGCCATAGGCTTCCCAGTAATCAACTCCACCACTTCCTCGGTAATTGGAACCATTGAGATAAGAGTATTTTCCGAAACCACCAAAACCAAATTCATCTTGATAATCTGGCATTTTCAAAATGGTTTCAAACATGGTCGTATTGTTGATTTGAACGCCTATTCCTTCTGCACCTTTTCCTGTTTTAGTTTCAATCAAAATTACTCCATCAGCTGCACGAGCTCCATACAAGGCTGAGGCTGCAGGTCCTTTCAAGACATTAATAGACTCAATATCATCAGGATTAACAATTTGAGCAGCATTTCCAAAATCAATAGTTGATGAACCATTCAATCCATCATCAAAACTGTAAAGGTCATTGGTAATTGGCATCCCGTTAACCACGAACAATGGTTGGTTATTGCCAAGAAGAGAAGCTGCTCCTCGAATATTAATATTAGCAGAAGCAGTTGGTCCTGCTGAACTTCCAGTAATATATACTCCTGATACTTTTCCTGCGAGGGCATTAATAATATTGGTAGGCTTCACCGTAGAAATTTGCTTAGAATTTAACTTTTGAACAGAATAGCCTAAAGCCTTTTCTTCTCTTTTTATCCCAAGGGCTGTAACAACCAATTCAACCAACTCTATAGAGTTTTTCATAGTCACCATTACCTCAGAAGTATTTTCTATAGAAACTTCTTGTTCACCGTATCCAACATAAGAAATTAGAAGGTTTTTAGCATCTTCAGATACTTTCAGTAGAAACTTTCCATCAAGGTCGGTCGTTGTTCCGTTGGCTGTACCTTTGACAAGGACATTTGCACCAATAACAGAAAGTCCGTCTTCACCTAAAACAGTCCCTGAAATCTGCCTACTTTGAGCAAAAATGCTAATATTCAATAGCAAAAAAGTGAAAGTATAAATTATTTGTTTAAAAATGTAAGATTTACTAAACTCCATATTATAGTTTTTGTTAATAAAATGACTTTAAAGGGGCAAAGGTAAAAAAAAATAGTTCCTATAGAAACTATTAAGAATCTATCTGTGAAATAAAAACAAAAATGGAGTTATGCCTAACTTTACAAAATGTTGTACTTTCTTATTGGTAGCTTAGGAAATGTTGTTCTCAAATGATTTTCTATAATCAGAAAAGGATTGTTCTGTTACGTGAAAACAATCCTTTTCCAGATTAAAAATTTGCCCAACTCACGCAGTTTCTTGAATCCACTCTTCCAATTTCCAAAACATGCCAAACCATCTCTTTAAGTTTCTTCCATCGTTTTTTCATCAAAAAGATTATCCATTCGAGCAATCATTTTTGTTTTTCCTTGCTCATGTGAAAATTTGAATTCAATCAATGATTCTTGGATTTCGTCACCTGGCATTTAGCCTTTAGAATTTCAGCTCTTCTTTTTACAGAAGGTTTTAAAAAATTTCCGACGTTGGAGTTCTTTAATAAGTTGAACGTTTCTATGTTTTCGACGATAACGTTTTATAGCTCTATCAATGCCTTCGCTGTCTTTTACTTCGATAATTATCATATAATTTTTTAAAGTTTAATAAATCAATTAGCCGGTTTTGACTGGTAGCATCTCATTTCGAGGTACTTATTTTCAAAACATATCTTTTCATATAATTGCTTGGCTAGGTTGTTTAGTTCTAAATGCAAAGCAATATCTCCATTACATATTTTTAAAGCACGTTGAACAAGTTTCTCTCTTAATTCCCTTTTTTCATATTTTTTACACACCGTAACATATACCAAAACATTTTCGATAATATATCCTTGCATTTCTGTTTTATTGACCACGACTGCACCTACAATATTCTTTTCTTTGGTAGCTACCAATACAAATCCTCCAGAAGAAGGAATTTCTTTCATGGCATAAGCAGCCATTTTGATATCTTATTTTTCATCTCGATATTCCTCCAAATGAGTAAATAAAAATCGGAAGAATTTAATGGAGTCAATATTTGGAAGTCTATCGTATACGATATAAAGTTTGATATTTATATCACTCATTTTTCGATTTTCATTTAGCTAAGTGCGAATGTTAGTTTTCTCGATTTGATTTTATGTTTTAGTTTAGCCAGACCTCTATCTTTGATTTGTCTTGCTAGATTTCTAGTGATTCCCATAACATTTCCTATACCCATAAGAGTCATGTGATTAGACTGCCCAATGCCGTAATAGAATTTGATAACTGTCGATTGCCTTTCATTCAAAGTGTTTAATAATTGCCTAATTTCTACTTGTTGTGATTGTGTTACAGTAAGGTAATAATCAGGCTGTACTACAATTTCATCTTCCACCAAGTAGGCTAAACTGGTTTCACTATCTGTATTTACAGGAGCATCCAATGAACGAGGTCGTTCCAAAGTTTTCAATGAACGTTCAATTTTTCTTTCAGACAATCCAGCAGCTTCTGCTAATTCACCTATTGTAGTTCTCCATTAGGGAGAAGTACGGGTACTTGTAGCCATCTTTCAATGTACATTTCTACCCAGCGTTCCTCCGTATGTCTATCCAAAGCCTTCATCATCAAGCTGTTATTTATCTCATCAAAGAATCCTTTGATGTCCATGTCTATTATCTAGTCTCGTTTCCAACAATTCTTTCTGGCTTCTCCAAATGGCATCGTGTGCACTTCGATTTGGACGAAAACCATATGAATTGTCATGAAATAAAGGTTATAATTTTGGCTCTAGATAATTCTTCATTACTCCTTGTGCGACCCTGTCTGATACAGATGGTATCCCCAGCTTTCGTGTCTTTCCATTTCCCTTCGGTATTTATACTTGTTTTACCGCAGGTGGAAAATAACTTCCTGAAGCCAAACGATTCCAGAGTTGGTATAGGTTGTTGGCTAAGTTCGACTCATATTGAGCAATACTTATTCCGTCAACCTCTGCACTACCTCTATTGTCCCTGACTTGTTCGTATGCTTCCCAAACCATTCTTTTGGTAATGGGTTGCGACTTTGTTTCTTTCATCTTAATCCTCCCAATTTTGTTGGTTGTTAAAATAATTAAAACTGAATGAGCTATGCCCTTCGCTCCAATTCCATTGCAGAATCTTCATCACTACTATGACATAGTCCGAATCAAATACCTACTTTAGTACTTCAGCCTCGTCTTTTGGACTTGTGCATTTCCTTTTGCATCAAGTATTTGCCTCTCCTGTTCCATTAAAAAGCCTGTTTAAAGTTCCTGCCATTTCTGTAACTTACACCTTAGCCAGTAAATAGTTCGCACGCTACAATTATCCTAAGTAACGCTAGAACGCTCATTCCTGATGTAATTGCGGCAATTTTCGATACTTCATCAATGGTTCACTTGCGTTCAACTCCTTTAAACTTACCTTAGTAGTCTAGATATTCTTTTCCTTTTCGCTCAATACCTCAACCTCACAGTCGAAGCACCAAAAGGTGGTTTGCAGGCGGCTACTACCAGCAGCCTGCTGAGAGTCGATTCCTCCATCTTTTTAACAGCATGGTCTTCCGACCTTCAGGACACACCTAGCGCGCTCAAGCTCCTGCTTGGTGTTTACTTTTAAGCACACTCGCTAGCGCTGTGCCTCATACTTTCGCTTTCTCTTATTTTTTTAAAAAAAATAACTGCCGTATTGGTTTTAGCCTGCCTTGTTTAAAAATTTGATGAAGTGTTTGGTGTTGTTATGTTCCTTTGAGTGACCTAACCTTTAGCAATTTTCACTTTGCTTGGTGTATCACTTAAGAGTAAACACCAAGCAGGAGTTTGAGCTAAGTTAGATATTTAGGAGTAGCATGGAGGGAGTAATTCTAGGGTTCATGGTTTTCGTTTTGGAGGTGGCGGCAGCGGATTTATTTTCAAGGGAGGGTTGAGCCGGAAGCCAGCGAGTAATCATCCTTATTTAAGTTTATTTTATCTCTAAAATTAGACTTACTTTTGTTGAATATTTTTACAATAAAAAAATTAATGTCAATACAACAGCAAGCAACAATAAAAGAAGTAGCAAAAGAAATAACCATTGGTAACACCTGCTATGTTAATAGGAAATCTACAAAAATCATAACCATTGATCATTCAATTGAAGATCCTGAGCAGTTAGCGGCTCAAGAACAGGCGGTAGCTGAATTAGAACGAAAAATAGAAAAGTATTTGAAAATAGAAAAGCTAACTGCGGGAAATGAAATGAGGATCAGGAAAGATTTCCTAGATGAGCTTCCTGATAAATCTGTCCGTAAACAATTATCAAACGCTTTAAATCGAAAGAATCCTGTTCGAAATTTCAATCAGACCTTAAAAAGCAATATGGAATTGAATCAACATTGGAGAAATTTTAAAGTGATAGAGTATCAGCGATGGGTGTCTAATCTTATGATTGAAGCATATATCTATTAATATCTGATGGACTGCTTGAGATGCAACTGTGTGATTAAAGGTAAACACCAAGCAGGAGCTTGAGCACTAGCGATGATTTAGTTTTGTTCTCTAGGGTTGGCACCAGAGAGGGGTGGCGAAGTAAGTAATTGAAAATTTCATTTTTTAATTGCAATTATTTTATGACTGTTTACTTAGGAAGAGAATCCAAAACATGAATTAAAATATTAAGAATTTCTAATCCTGCATTTATCCTTAGAACTGCCTCAGAGCGACAATTCCATCGTCCGTGCTTTTTTCAGAGGTAGACCCAGCGGTTTGAATAATGTTACTCACAAAATCTTATTATTCAACATATTCGATTTTTTGTTGTTAATCAATGTATTCGCAATACTGTTAAACAAAAACGAATTATTTATCCTTAATCAAAATCTTTATTCTTGAAATTACTCACAGCATTAACTTGGATATCAGGCTTAGCTTTTATTTATTTTGGAATAGGTTGTCTTATTTCGGAATTTATTATTTCAGAATTTGTTCGTTATGGTTTAGTGAAATTCAGAATATTAACGGGCATTCTGCAGCTACTTGGTGCGGCGGGCTTGCTCATTGGTCTTTATTTCAACCCCAAAATATTACTATTCGCATCTATAGGCCTAGGCTTATTAATGGTATGCGGATTTATTGTTAGGGTTAGCATTAGTGATAGTTTCTTTAAATCTCTCCCTTCGTTTTCATTCGCGGCTCTAAATTTATTTATAGCATTTAAAACATTTATGATTTACTTTAAGGATTAGATTTTATTATAAAGAGAATTGTATAGACGACCGTAAAACGTTCAATGTCTATTAAATACTGCTAATAAATGCAATAGTTAGATTCATCATTAGAAATAGAAAAGCTGGAAACGATTTAACTAATTTGTCATTTACTTTAAGGTGCATAATTATTGACCCTAATAATAGAACTGCTAACCCTGTACTTCCAATCATAGTTAAATTTGCAAAAGTTATAGAAGCTAGTAATACTAACGCAAGGCCTACTTTTAAAAATCCAACGAAATAACAAAACTGCTTGGATAAGCCATATACTTCAAATTCCTCAATAATAGTTTTAGCATCTCCGCCTCTCCATTTTGTAGCTTTGTTTGGTTGTATTACCCATACATTCAAAATGCTTAGACCAACAATGATTTTCAATATAATACTGATGTAGCTGATTAATTCCATTGTATTCAATTTAAGTGTTATCTAATTTATTAAAAAAACAATGTAATTAAAAATTACATCTTTTGGTAAGTCTTAGCCCCAAACAATAAATAAAAGTACCACCGCTAGAATTACTTACTCCGAACTAGTTTCCAGTATTAAAGAAGGCTCCTACCTTCGGTCAGTCGAATAATAAAAATTTAACAAGCAGCATATTCCTTCTCACTAGTATTTGACATTTGGTATTTGTTTAATCTTTAACAATTTTCGGTCGCTTATTTTGTTCTTAGTTTTCGCTTTGAAAGCATAAGTTTATCTGGATAAATGATTGATTTCAAAGGGGAAAATAAGGACAAAAGTAGTAGTGAAAATTCTGAATCTATTTAGTTCGCATTCCCTAGTCAGTAGGATACACAAAACCTTTAAAAATTTATCAAAGAAAGACCCCATCCCAGTATCGCACCACCCAAAACCAAATAAACCACACTCACCTTCTTCTGAAAGAAATAAATATAAAAGCTTAACCCTGCAATAACCAAGGCTCTCCAATCAATCAAAACCTCTTTAGCCAACATTACCGTAACCACCAACATAACCGCAACTGCCGCAACATTTACCGCGTCTAAAAAAGCTGCCGTGATTTTAGAAGAACGCAACTTGGGAATTAAAGGATTTAAAATCCAAACAAATAAAAAGGAAGGTAAAAAGATTCCTAAAGTTGCTGCCATCGCTCCTTGCCAACCTTGGATTTGGTAACCCACAAAAGTTGCCGTTGATAAAACTGGGCCAGGGGTAAATTGTCCAATCGCAATCGCATCCAATAATTGACTTTTAGATAGCCAACCTAATTTCTCCACTAGCTCTCCATCCAAGTAAGCCACCAAAACGTATCCACTTCCAAAAAGTACCGAACCAATTTTTAAGAAAACTAAAAACAAATTAGTCGTGGTTAACTTCATTCCTGCGCCCGTCAACCAAAATAATAATCCCGGTGCAAAGCTCCTTAAAGTTTTTCCTTCTCGACCACTTGCCCAAAGCATGCCTAGCACTCCCCCACCTAAAATGCAAGTCACCTCATTGATTCCCATAAAATTGGCGATGACGACGACTGCTCCAATTAATCCGAGCTGCCAAGATTTTAAGGCTTTATTTCCTAACTTATAAATTGCACCAGCAATGATAGCTAATACGGCGGGTTTGATGCCTAAAAGAAATGGAGCAATCGCAGGAAGTTCTCCGTATTCAATATACAGATAAGCTAAAATTCCAGTCAATAAAACTGCTGGCCCGATAAAACAAACACCCGCCATAAATAAGCCGGCAACTCCTGCGTATTGATAACCAACATGCATCGTCATCTCGGTAGAGTTAGGGCCGGGGATTAAATTGGTCGCACCAACTAAATCTAAAAAATGATCGCGCGTCATCCATTTCCTTTTTTCAACGACTTCATCTTCTAACATGGCGATGTGTGCTGCTGGGCCTCCAAATGCTACGAATCCTAATTTGAGAAATAATCTTGCGAGATCTTTTAATTTTGTAATGGTATTGTTTTCCAATTTCGTACTGTTTTGATTTTATGAATAAGCAAATATATTAATTCATTTTTAAAAAAGGTGGAGAGGCAATGCATTGCCTCTCTACCTCGCAGCATCTCTCGTCTCACTTTAACCATTGATCAGCATAATAGAAATATAAGATACCGGTGTGTAAACATACATAAGCAGTCACAAATGTGTACCATCTAATTTTTTCAAAAAAAAACCAGTAAGTATCGATCAAATTGTATAAACAAATTGTACCCCATTAGGTAACACTAAAAGATTAAAATATGTTGAATACAACTGAAATTAAAAAAGCAAAACAATTTTGGAAATAGTTCTTAGAGAATTATTTATCCTGTGAGTTCCTATCTGAGATATCCCAAGATCAACGAATCGTAGAACTTGAGGGGATTAATGCTCAAGTTGAAAAGTATTGTAAAGGTCTATTGGTAAGTATTGGCTCTAGAATGGGTAGGAATGGAGAGTTTCGAATCACGATTATTGCCAATGAAAATTCCACTTATTTTCAAGAAATAAAAGGTTTAGTTGCCTATACTCCACCACTTTACAATTAGTACTTTTCTGCCTTGCCACCTCTAGCTGATAAATCCGTCCAATTGAGGTTGAAAATAAATGACAGTATGGTCTTAGATCCTGCCAGGATACTCGTAGCACTTGGTGAGGTGGTAGGTTATCCAAACTATAGACCGGTTACAGTTTACTTCGATTAGTATGATAAAAATAAGATGGGGTTGATGAACGAGTTAAAGATGGGGTTGCACAGCTGATTAATAATCTTAGTGGAGAAGAAAACTGGGCGAAAAATGTTCAACATTTACAAATTGGAGTAATTTCAGCTGACCGTGAGATGTTCTGTAGACCATTAGATGAGACAGATAAAATGATACCTAATTTTCAAAATAAATTCCTTGCGCAGTTATTGTGAAGGATAGTAAATAATGGCTATTGAGTTATTGAGGATCGGATTCTTTGAAGGAATTCGATCCCTTATTCAAGAGTAAAATGCTACAATAAAAAAATCCGATTCTAGAATTTCTAGAAACGGACTTTTAATAAAGGATTAATCTAAATAAAATCTATTTTTAATTTCTTATAGGTCAGGTGTGTGGCGAAGGAATATCGAACAAGGGTTTGAGAATTAAGAAGTTTGACGATGCCTCTCATAGATGATTAAACAAGCATTGTCAAACTTCTCAAATCCTTGTTCAATATTCGATATCTCCCCTGGCTCCTAATTTAGTTGTTTTTTACCAAAGACTTGAATCCAAGCATTTGGAATACCGCCTACATCTCCAATTATATACACTTCGCAAAAAGTCCATTTTGGTTCAAGGAGAGTTTTCCTATGCCCTCTTTCAGGAGTGTCAGAATCCACTAGTAAAATCATTAAAGATTCTTTTACCGTAGTTCCACCTACTACCAAGTTTTCATTTCCATCACTTAATTCAGTAACTCTTTTAACTCCATCCGATCAACTATCTGCTCTATTACCGTTTCATAAACAGCAAGCACATTATGGTAAAAGAAGAGCGTAATGAATATTGGAATTAGTTACATATTAGTTTAGTAAAAAAAAAACTCGGTTGCAATCCTTGTACCGCCCCCCTAATTATCGATATAAATTATAATTGTAATTACAACTATTTTTTTTGAAGTAAGTTCTTGGTCACAATTAAACACAAGTTATTTTGAGGTTATTTTTTATCAGCCGAGGCAAAAAACGTAGGCAACCGTTACGTTGACGAGGATTTTTAACGAAGGAAGATGAAAAAAGAGGC
>Ga0115005_10000156_pt1 | contig 49605 bp, 44 predicted proteins | sample ArcOceMetagenome_FD_87163 | JGI IMG/M metagenome (GOLD analysis project Ga0115005, IMG submission 87163) | Marine eukaryotic phytoplankton communities from Arctic Ocean - Arctic Ocean - Greenland ARC118M Metagenome | ecosystem: Environmental > Aquatic > Marine > Oceanic | place: Arctic Ocean... | reverse complement strand
GTGGTTAGCCAAACGGATACTATTCAAGAAAAAGTCTCGTTCAAAATGGTATTGATGAATATCAAACCACTATGGGGTTTTATTGCTTACGATATTTATGCGATGGGTCTACAAATATCGGGTATAAAAACTGATCATTATTGGGCAGAAATTATTGCAGTAATCATTACTTTCTATTTTGTGATTATTACTTTATTTGCTAAAGAAAGTAGCACAGATAATAGTATAGGCTTTAGAAAGGTTTTAGTTGCGCATTCTTTCAGCTGGATTGGTGTGCAGACCATGTTTGTCTTTATCATCGCTTTTCTTCAAGATAAAATGTCAAGCTTGTCAGATGATGATCTAGGTAAAGTTATTGCGATGAGTTTTTTAATTCTGAGCGCAGTTTCAGCTTTACTCCCGGCATTTGTACTTGAACCTGTCGCTAAAAAAATTGGACGTGTAAAAACCCATACTTATTGTATTGCCAGTATGGCAATTGGCTATGGATTAGTTTCTGCTTTTGGCGATGTAAAAGAAGTGTTTTACTTACTCATGGCGCTGTTAGGTATTGGTTGGTCAGCAATAATTAGTTTACCGTTTGCTATTATGTCTGAAAAAGTCGAACAATCGCGGATGGGTCTCTATATGGGATTATTTAACTTGTCGGTAGTTTTACCGCAGTTGTTAGTGAGCTTAGCGATTGGGCTATTCATCAGTAAAGTTGCTGATAAAAGTGTAGTCTTCCAAATAAGTTGCGTAGCACTTGCTATTTCTGCGCTGGCTTGGACGAAAGTACAGGAACATTTAAAAGCCTAACTTTTATAAATATAAATGTTATAAATACAAACATTATCAAGATAAATGCTATAAAAAACGAGTAAAAAAATGAGTGAATTAACTACTTATTTCTTGTTCTTTGTATCGTTTTCCTAACATAATTCAATCTTTATTTTTGTTTAATTATTAGCTTCCTATATACAAGTCCCCCTCATATAAATTATAAAATGTATAACGTGATACTTTAGGGATTTATATGAAGGCTTTTCAACACTTAGCAACAATGTTTTTATTTGTCATCGCTTTGAATGTTAATGCAGAAATTAACGAAAGCACCACCATTAACGATATCCATCAGCAAATGCAAAATAAACAATTAACCAGCGAACAACTGGTGAAATTCTATTTACAGCGTATTGCCAAATTTGATGATAAAGGGATGACGTTAAATTCAGTTGTTCAGCTAAATAAAAATGCGCTAAAGCAAGCCCAAGCACTTGATCGTTACTTTATTAAAAAAGGTTTTAAAGGCCGTTTGCATGGCATTCCAATTCTTCTAAAAGATAATATCGACACTACCGACGGTATGGCAAATACAGCTGGTTCAGTGGCATTAGCGAAAAACTTCCCCAATAATGATGCTTTTTTGGTTAAGCAACTAAAAGAGGCGGGCGCTATTATTTTAGGCAAAACAAACTTAAGTGAATGGGCAAACTTTCGTTCCACCGCTTCGTCAAGTGGTTGGAGCGGCCTGTATGGTCAAAGTAAAAACCCTTATGATATGACAACAAGTCCTTGTGGTTCTAGCTCAGGCTCAGGCATTGCGGCAGCAGCAAACTTTGCAACGGTAACAATTGGTACTGAAACTGATGGATCTGTTACTTGTCCTTCTGCTATTAACGGTATTGTGGGTATTAAGCCAACATTAGGCACAGTGAGTCGTGACGGTATTATCCCTATTGCTCACAGTCAAGATACGGCAGGGCCAATGGCGAGAAATGTTACTGATGCGGTTATTCTTTTATCGGCAATGGTAAAAGCAGACAAAAATGATCAAGACGTTGTATCTTCAAATATTAACTATTTATCGCACTTAAAACTGGATGGTGTAAAAGGTAAACGTATCGGTATTGCAAGAAATATAATGGGTTATCATAAAGGTTTAGATAAGGTTTTTAGCCAAGCAGTAAAGGATCTTAAAGCGCAAGGTGCGATCATTGTTGATGATGTTAACTTTGAAAAAAAAGACCAGTGGAGTGATGCTGAATTTGAAGTACTGCTTTATGAATTTAAAGATGAGCTTAATAAATATCTCTCAAAAACGGTTGATGGTATACCTAAATCACTGAGTGAATTGATCGCATTCAACAAGAAGCATGCTGATATCGAAATGCAATATTTTGGGCAAGAAATATTTTTGATGGCACAAGCTAAAGGAGGTATTACCGACAAGGTTTATCTTGATGCGCTTGCTAAAGCTAAACGATTAACGCAAAAGGAAGGTATTGATGCGTTACTTGAAGAGCATCAACTCGATTTAATTATTGCACCAACCACTGGCCCCGCGTGGAAAACTGATTGGGTGAATGGTGATCATTACCTAGGCGCTGCTTCGTCTGCTGCCGCTATATCAGGTTATCCGCATATAACCGTACCAATGGGCTATGTTCATGGATTACCTGTGGGGTTATCGCTATTTTCTGGCAAGTTACAAGAAGGCATTTTGATTGAGACCGCTTTTGGTTATGAACAAGCGACTAAACATCGAGTACCTCCAGAGTTATATTAACATTATATTACTGGATTAATTATATAGCTTGATGAATTAAATAACGTTAAAGCACGGTCTATAAGTTTCAAGCCATTTATTTTATTAATACAGAGTTAAAAATTATATGAGTCATGTAACAAAATCAATATTCGTCACATCAGTACTTGTGGTGTTGCTATCACTAACATTATTTTCATCACTGTCTTTTGCAAAGTCAGTTTCAATTAATGTGGGTCCATCAGTGGGTGATAAAGCACCTTCGTTAACCGTTATAGATAAAAATAAAACAGCGGTGAATATCGATGACTTAACGGCAGAGAAAGGGTTAATTATACTTTTTTTCCGTTCTGCTGATTGGTGTCCATTTTGTAAAAAACACTTAGTTGAATTACAGGGGTATGCTGATAAATTTAAAGCACTTGGTTATGGTATAGCAGCTATATCGTACGATAATACTGAAATTTTGAACAGTTTCATTCAGGCTCATAATCTAACTTATCCACTATTATCAGACCAGTCTGCAGCAACGGTAAAAGCTTACGGAGTGCTAAACAAGGATTATAAAATAGGTGACGATAACTATGGTATTCCTTATCCGGGTGTTGTCATTATTAACCCCGCTGGAAAGATTGATCATAAATACTTCTTTAAGGGCTATCGTAAGCGTGTAAAATTTGTTGAGTTATATGAACAGTTAAACGCAGTTAAAAAAGTTTAATGGCCAAAGGTTTTATCTTAAATGCTATTTTACGTTTAAAAGAAAACATTGAACACTCGATGTTTTCTTTAATTTGATAGCGATTTGATATAACTTGACGAATTAGTCAGGATTTTTTAATAAAAGAGTTTACTTTCATATTACACATGTATATAGTTCTTTGGTTATTTATTCCCCTCTCGTTTATTTAACAGATTATCCATTGAGATAATCACTGTTTTGTCTTTCCCTTTCACAGTCAGTCATCACTCAAATTATTAAGCCCAAATTGTTGTCTGAGTTTATCAAGATTTTTTGATCCTCTTGATAAGATATTTATAAATATCTAACGTTTTCACACAGTAATATGGCTTTTATTATTCATGCGCACAAGCGCTAATTAAAGAGTTTTATTATGTCTTATACATATAAAGGAACGATTTATTCAATTAAATCACCTATTAATTCCATTTCAGTGAACAAGCACAATGTTGTTGTTAACGACCAAAATGGTTCAAAGTTAATCAAGTTTTGCAATATAACTGATTCTAAATGTTTTTTAGAATGGGTATATCAAGCTTAATTTTTAGAAACGCTGCCCTCAACTAAGTAAATATCAGTTGAGGGCAGTTTTTTCATAAGTATTAACCTCAATACCAGTACATTTCAGTTAAGTCTATTTTTACCTTTACTTAACAATAATCCTATTAACACCGTTTTATCATTCTTCATTAATGTACTCATTTCAATTCAATAATGTATCGGTTGAACAATGCTAAGCATCATTTAGAGGTGCCTATAAGCAAGTTAATAAATCAGGCATAATGTCTGCAATCAAATATAGTCACTTCGAAGTCATATGAATTATCCAAAAGTTATCGCAATTAGTGGGGCATCTGGCTCTGGGAAAACTACCATCATTAAGCAACTGGCTACAGCGTTTAATTGTTCATTTCTACTGTTTGACGACCATAAAAATAAAGATACTTACCCAAAAAACATGAAAGATTGGCTTGAAGATGGATCTAATGTTTCTCTTATAAAAACACCGGATTTTATAACCGCTTTAGAAGCTTTAATTTTAAACAGTACAGGTGATTATATTTTTGTTGAAGAACCTTTTGGTAAAGAACGTGATCCTATGTCTGCTTTAATTGATTATGTTGTATTGTTGGACCAGCCATTAGAGCTTTGCTTAACACGTATTATAAAAAGGTATGTTGATAAACCACATTCAAATTCATTAAATAATATCTCTAATTTTTTAGATAAATATGAGGCGTATTTGAGAGATATTTATATATCAGCGGTTGAGCAAGTTAAAAGTAATAGTGACTTAATCGTGAATGAAGTGCTTTCAGTGGAAGAGTTAACGCGTGTTATTGGTGAGTGGTTACATCAAATAAACTCGTCGTCATTCAAGTGATAACGTTAGCACCAATTTAATACTTTATTCAATACTGCGGATTATATTTACATGACTTTAATAGGGCCAATAAACTTACATACAGCCTATTGGACCCTGTTTATTCTTATGTGGGTAAAGTGACCCCGTTATATATTTCAATAATACTTATTACAGATAAAACGCTTCAACAGTCCCTTTTTTTGTCATTAAAAGTGGTTGTCCACGACGGTCTAATGCTTTGTGCATAGCAACTTTTACCCAACCTTCACTGATGCAATATTCTTCAACATCTGTGCGTTCTTTACCGTTAAAACGAATACCAATGTTATGCTCGAAAATAGCTTCTACATGATGTGGGCTGCGTGGGTTACCCGAAAGACGATCTGGTAGTTCTGGCTTTGATTTAGTGTCGTTCATGTTCATGACCTGTAGTAAATAAATATTGCGCTATTGTAGGCAATATACGGACCCCCCTCAAGTACTGTTGTCATAAATGTTTCCTTTGATGTATTAAGCGCGTGCTAAATATATTTTATCAATTACCCTAACAACGGATCTTAGGTATGTGTCGCCAATTACTTGTGTACTGTGGGCTTAAAAAATGTCGTTTCATTTCCCATGAATCTGACTTTCCTTCAGCGCCTAATGTTAATGTGCCTTGTCCGTAACGGTTATTAATACTATCAAGGCAATTCATTAATATTGGATTTGAATTATCAGGTAAAAACAAGTCAGGTTGTTGGTAATGTCTACTTTCCAGTGCTATGGCACCAACACCACAGCGGGAAAATCGCACACCTGGCATGAAAATATCAGCAAGTACTAGGCTCACTGCTTTAGCAATATCGCAGCTGTTATCTGTTGCAACGGGAAATTTATAAACCATGGCTTGTTTATAATAGTTTTCATCATGAGGGGAACTTGAAGCAAATATTAGTAGCTTCTTGATGAGCGAAGATTGACGCCTCACTTTTTTTGCAACAATAGTACTATGAGTGGTTAAAGCCGCATGTAAAGCGTGAATATCAACAATTCGTTGTCCAAAGCTACGAGTAGAAAATATTTCACGCTTAGGTTCTTTGACATCATCCCACGTTAAACAACTTACACCGTTGAGTTCATTAACCGTACGTTCAGTTATCACACTAAACTGTTTACGCATAATTTTAGGACACTGCATTGAGAGTTGATGAGCGGTATTAATATTTTGTTGTTTTAGTCGTTGTGATATTTTAGAGCCAACTCCCCAAACTTCATTCACGTCCATTTTTTCTAATATGTCTTTAGCACTTTGCGCATTATCGATAATCGCAACACCGTTGTAGCCTGTAAGCTTTTTGGCAGCATGGTTCGCCGCTTTAGCTAAAGTAGAGGTTGTGCCGAAACCTACACCAACTGGTAAACGTGTTTCTTTCCAAATGGCACGTCTAATTTCATGTCCATATTGATGCCAATCTTTAATAACACCGCTGTAGTTTTTAAACTGTAAAAATGATTCATCAATCGAGTAAATATATTGGTTATCACAATACCTTGATATCACGTTCATCATTCTTTCACTTAAGTCAGCATACAACTCGTAGTTAGACGAACGTACCACTACGCCATGTTTCTGTAGTAAGGCCTTTATTTGAAAGTAGGGCTTAAATTTTGGAATACCCAGCCTGCGAGCAATTGGGCAAACAGCACAAATACAACCGTCGTTGTTGGTTAAAACAACGACAGGCTTATTTCTAATACTTGGGTCGAATACTTTCTCTGCACTGGCATAAAAAGAGACGGCATCAACTAGTGCATACATGCGGTCAATTCAGGCGCTTGATGGTGAAGTCTAATTGACCGAGTGACGATACCTTCTAATTGAAAGTCATCTTCTGGTGTAATGCTTACGGGAGCAAAGTCTTTAGACGCGGATAATAGTCTAGCTTGTTTTTTATCAATTAACTTACACACAAAACAGCCATTGTAATTTGCCACAACGACATCTCCATTTCTGGCGGTTAGCGATCTATCAACAATAAGTAAGTCGCCATCAAAAATGCCAACCCCTTGCATAGACTCTCCTGATGCTTGCCCAATAAATGTTGCATTGGGGTGCCTAATAAGCAGTTTATCCAACGACAAACCCAGTTCTTTATATTCGGCAGCGGGTGATTCAAATCCTGAAATACCTGCTTCAATGTAAATAGGAATAACTTTCATAACTTAAAACCTATACTGTATAAAAGTACAGTATAGGTTTTAAGTTTTATTTTGAAAAGGATAATTTAAAGTTCTTCGCGAATAATGATTACTTTCCTTTTGAAATAGAGTCGTTAAAATTAGCCTAGCGTAAATTTACAGGGTTAATAACTTACATGCATGAGAATGCGAACTCGTTAGTGGTACTTGATTTTGAAACCACAGGACTGTCACCAACACAAGGTGATAGAGCAATAGAAATAGGTGCGGTCAGAATTGAAAATGGACACGTTACCGACAAATTCCAAGCATTGATGAACCCTGGCTTTCGTGTCAGTAGTTTTATTGAACAATATACCGGGATCACGAATCAGATGCTTGCTCAAGCGGACTCTTGTGATGAAGTGATGCATCAATTTGCCAATTTTATTGGCGACGATAACCTACTTGCTCATAATGCTTCATTTGATAAAAAATTTCTTGATGCGGAGCTAAGTCGAATTGGTCGAAAATACCCGGGGAAATTTATTTGCTCATTACTCGTTTCGCGCAGAATTAATATAGGCGCACCTAATCACAAATTAGGTACACTCATTCATTATAAAAATATTCCATCAGACGGCTCATTTCACCGGGCATTGTTTGATGCAGAGATGACCGCAAAATTATGGTTAGCCATGCTTGATGATATGGAAGAAACCATTGACCATGAGTTCGTACCTTTTGAATTAATACAAAAGTTATCAAAAACGACAAAAAGTAATGTAGGCAAACTTTTGGCTAAGTGGTAATACAGTGTTGAATGAGTATTTTGAGTAAATTATGTAACCTGAAGAGCCCTTCTAACATCTAAAGATTAAATACGACGGTTAATGTTGATAATTGATGTTGATAGTTACTGTTGCCAACTTTATATATAACGACTTTAAAATTTTATGAACAATGAACCACTAGAAAAATCTTATTCTGATCTACGACTTGCAGCAATGGCGCCTAATACATTTTTAGGGGCACTTCTGAAGTTTTCAGGACCCTTTTGGGATAAGTTGTTAGGTATACGTAAGCTTCGTCATGTTTATGAGTCTTGTGGCTTATCGGGATTAGATAAGCAGCAGTTTTCTCAAAAATTACTTGATGGATTAGGTGTTCATATTTCTGGTGTCGATGGTGTTCTAGCAAAAATTCCTCAACAGGGGCGATGTGTTGTCGTATGTAATCATCCGTATGGAATGATTGAAGGCGTCATTATTGCTCATTTACTCACTGCATTTCGTGCAGACACAAAAATTATGGCGAATGTCGGCTTAACAATATTTAAGGAAATTAAAGATTATTTTATTTTTGCTAATCCTTTAAAACCTAAAGCTAAGATAAATACCTCAGCGATAAAACAATGTTTTGGACATATCAAGAATGAGGGTTTATTGGTTATATTTCCTGCGGGTCGAGTCTCTTTTTTTCAATCAGACAAACAACGAATAACAGATGGTGACTGGAATCGCCTAGCCATTAAAATAGCGAAAAAAACGGGGGCACCTATTTTACCGGTTTTTATTTCAGGCACTAATAGCAAGCTATTTCATCAAATGGGGAGAATTTATTATCGCTTTCGATTATTGATGTTAGCGCATGAAATGTTTAAATTACAAGAGCATAACATCGATTTGAAAACTAATAATCTACTGACAACTAAGCAACTGAATGAATTTAATGGTATTGAAAGAATGAATGATTTCGTGCGTTTACAATGTTACTTGAACGATGAGGAGTATTTGACTCCTTGGTTAGAAGACAGCAAATCAATGTCATTTAAAGACGTTATCTCTATGACCGATAAAACTGCACTAAAGGCGGAGCTTTCTCAATTACCAGAAGAACAGCACTTAGTCGATTTTAAGTCATTCTCTGTTTATTACGGTTATCAACAGCAAATTCCTCTTTGTGTCCAAGAAATTACCCGATTACGCGAAATAACCTTTCGAACGTTAGATGAAGGTAGTGGTGAGGCGTGTGATACAGACAAGTTTGATGCAACGTATATGCACTTATTTATTTTTGACCATAAAAAAGAAGAGATCATTGGTGCTTATCGAATAGGGCAGACTGACCTTTTGCAAAAAAATGGTGACGTATCCCAGTTATACCTTTCACAAATGTTTAATTTTGGGCCAGCGTTTATTAATCAGCAGCAACCTTGTTTAGAAATGGGACGTTCTTTTATCATCGCGGCGCATCAAAACAGTTTTCATGGGTTATTGTTGTTATGGAAAGGCATCGGCAAGTTTGTTTGTCAAAATCCACACTATAGAACACTGTACGGTACGGTATCATTAAGTAAATTATACGACCCACGTTCGGCCGCATTAATGAATGATGTGATGGTGACAGACAAAGATGGCGTTAACGCTAAAACGCCTTTTGAAGGGAACCTTCACCCTGAAGTAAAAGACTTCATTAGCGCTGAAACCATAGCGCTCAATCAATTGTCAGCATTAGTGGTGGGCATTGAAGAAGATGGTAAAGATATTCCGGTATTGTTGAAGCAATACCATAAATTAGGCGCAACTTTTCATTGCACGGGAATAGACGTTAATTTTAATAATACGCCTGGTTTGTTACTCAGTGTTAATTTACCTAAGGCCCCTGAAAAGTTATTGAAGCTTTATTTAGGGGCATCTCGAGAAACTTATTTAGCTTATGAGGAAGACTTAAATTCATCATGATTTTTGTGTTATTCGACTAAGTTGTTGTGACGGCGATATTATAATTAAACGCATTCAGGACACTTTTCTTTAGTACTTGAAATAGTGTGGTTTTCCTGCACAACATTATCGAAATATTTAAAATTAATTTCACAACTTGCTGATGTGTTAGAGCCCGTTGGGCTTTGAGAGTTAACGGAAATATGAGAAATACTCACAGTTTTAGCATCTTTTCTTTGCATGTTAACCGAGTACTTGCCGTGTTCTTCTGTTGAAAAATGAAAGTCTTTAAGCTGGGCCGATAACGGTTCATTTATATCAACTAATTGCTCAAAACGACACTTTCTTTTTTTGCTGACTTCAACAAAATTAATCCCTGATGACGTTATAGGTAAATTGGCTTTAGCATCAACATCAACTTCGATAAGCTGACAGCCATCCCATTTTACGCAATAAATACTCTGATGCTGTATCGACAAACTCTCTGGAAAAATACAAAGTTGAAAAGGTTGGAAAGTACGCAAATCCATTATTTTCAATTCTTTGGTAACATCACCCTCAATTTTTAACAAAGACAGAATGAGTTGGCCTCTGCTAATAATGTTATGGTGATGATTAAACGGAGCTTGGTAATTATTCAACAGTGCGAATGATCTCCCTTGTTTACTCACAGCGATCCACGTACCACCACCGACTGGATCTATTGGATATATAGCACCATTTTCTTCATTCATTTTGGGTAGTTCGGCTAATAAACGTGACCGTTGTTCATCACGATTAAAAAATAACTCATAGCCATTATCTTTGAGCAAATACGTTAAAGTGCACATTTAATTAATAACGGCTAATGTTGTGTTTTCATTTTTAGCATCAGAAGTCAGCTCATTGTTTTCTCTTAAAAAAGTAGCTGTGGCAGCGGCTAAACCAAAGTTTTCAGGTAAATTTTTTGTTTGTAATGCACTTTTTTGAGCAAACGATATTTGCGCTATCATCGCGTAATGGTGAACAGCATGATTGCCAGCAAATATTAGTTCTCTAGCAATAGAGGTTTGTACTTTTTGTACCTTTTTATTTATAACCGAAATTTCTGTTGATAGCATGATCATTGCATTTAATTCATCTTCACAAAGATTTTGTATCCAAATGACTATTTCATCGAATTTTTCTTTAGCAAGTTTTGGTGATGACTCTAATTGGACTCCTCTTTTCCTCGTATCATAATTTATCAGTTCACTTTTTAGCCCTGACATGATTGCCAAGTAATGATCAATAATATGCCGGATATGCGAACCAGCTGAACTTATAAAGTGAGGAGATATAACTTCAGTGTAATCTTGGTTAGAGACAGTATCGAGGTACAACTGACCTTGTTCAATAATCTCTAGTTGATTGGTGATCATTCTGTCAAGTGTCCAATAGTGTAATAATTTAATCAATAAGTTAAGTTACCATAATGTAGATAACTTATTTAGTGGAGCGACGTTTTAAAATAGCTTACATGAGATCTTTGAGTACTTTCTCTATCTGATTGGCTTTAATACATATTATTCTATAAATTCGAATAGTCTTTTTATATCTACTCAAATAATCTCTGTATTCGCTAAACATACTAAGGTGTAGTTTAAATGTAAAGTTTTAAGCATAGGATAAACTTGCTTCATGAAAATGATATAAAAAACCATCAACGTCTTCGCAGGTCAATATACCTGATATGTGCTTGGTCATTAATCGTTTAATCGTTAATATTTAAACTTACCCTCCAGTTTTGTAAACTATTTTATCGTTTGTTCTAAAATTGCTTTTAAAAGTATCGTGCTCGGTGTAATTGAGTTTTACGTAAGCTGCAGATATTGCTAACAACTCAGCCATTTCTTTAGTGCTCATTTCCTGGGTGTCTCTAAGCAGTAGAGCGTTACAATATTTTTTGGTAAGTTGATAAATTATTTCATTGCTGGTGTTGATCAACTTAAGGCTTTCCTGATGTAATCAATATCGTATCCCTCAAGTGGAAGTTCAGCTTTGTATTGTTCACATGGTACGAAATTCAATGGAATACCTACTGTGGAAAGATTAAAACGCAATAACAGGTAATTTAAAGCGAATATATCAATCAGTGACAGAAGAAGGGACATTTTTTAAGTGGGAAAACGGCCTTGAATCGATTTATGATTGAATTCGAAGACCGTTTCAAGGACTTTATTTAAAACTGGCAGTTACACAATATCTGTTACAGATTCACTTAAACGTTTGCTTTATCAGCTCTGTAAACATCAAAATTAATGTTATCTAACCGAATAGTCCTCAACATGCCACCAATACCAAAAAAGGCAATAACCTGGAAGTAGATACTGTTGATAATAATTTCCAAATAACTTAATTGATAAAATTCAACTGCAGAGTTTGCTATTAGAAATAGACTCAAAAACATGCTGACTGAAACCATCGATTGTAATGAAAACTCTGTTTGTTGACTTCTGTCTTTTACCGCTTGATGAGGGTCTAAGCGCTTACCTGTTAATTGTTTAATCGTTAATCCTATAAATAATCCATGCACTAAGCAGAGGGCTATTATTCTAATAATAATGTCACTTGTGAATACAAAATCATTAATGTATAAATCAAAAAAGATAAAAGCAAAAATGAGCACTACAGCCAATATAACAGACAGCGGAGATACATAATCAAAGAGCTTGCGCGGTGCTAGACCTGCTGAGCGACTTGTACTTTTATTAGCTTTCCTCATAAGTTTAAATTGTCGACAACCAGAAATTTCTAACAGCATAAATGGAATGAACTGGACCATACCAAACATTAAAGGCAGGCCTTCGGCAAATTTTTGATTGTCATCATAACCTGCTGACATAAGCGCATAAACTCCCATTAACGCTAGACCAGCAAAGAATATTATTTGATTGAGTAATTGATATCGCGCTTTAGCCGCTATTACTTTGTCAGGTGATTCAGGATAAAGTTTGGGATAATCTTCTGGTGGATAATTTTTTAATACTCCATCAATCCTTTTAATAATTTGTTTTGGGTAATAATATGAAATTAGTATTATCTGACTTAAAAATAAAGCATAAAATAAAATGTGAATAGACATCTTCTTCTCCTTAATTGTTTTTACTGTTCATCGCACTGCTAAAAGCAATACGTATCTCAGAGTCGGTTACTCCTGCTGTTTTACAGGCAGAAATTGCTTGATTTAATGTTGCTAATACTTCGGCATTTAAGTCCATTTTGCTGTTGACAATAGCGTCAGGGTGAACAAATGTGCCTCTATACCCCTTACTTTGAATGACTAAATCTCGCTCTAATAATTTATAAGCTTTAGCAACCGTTTTACTGTTTAGCTCTAAATCGTTAGCTAGCTGCCTAATGGAAGGCAACGAGTCACCAGGTTTAATGTTGTTGTTGGCGATTGCTGATTTTATTTGTTCAACAAGTTGAGTAAATAAAGGCATCGGATCTTCAATATCAATAGTGATTTCCATATTTTTACATGCTCCAGTTGTTCCGTGTGTGGTAATGGTACATCTAATTTGTTGTTTTACGCAAGCATATATTGATTATTATTCGATAATTAAAGTTTAAAAAGAGGATGTTATTTTATTTTTACAAATATAATTAAGGGATTGAATATAAGAAGAGGGTTTGAAAATTTAGTAAATATGAGGGATGTAAAGTATTAAAACCTGAATATTATCAATAATAAGATTTATTGATAAATTCAGGTTTGAGTTTTATAAAACAGGTTTACTTAACCTCTTCACCTGAAGCTTGCTTGTCTGCATGATAGCTTGAACGAACTAATGGACCACAGGCTGCGTGTTCAAAACCCATTTTAATGGCTTCTCTTTGGTACATGTCAAAAACGTCTGGGTGAACATAGCGCTCAACGGGTAAGTGATGCTTACTCGGTTGTAAGTATTGACCAATCGTCAGCATAGTTACACCATGACTACGTAAGTCACGCATGACTTGTAAGATCTCTTCGTCCGTCTCACCTAAGCCAACCATTATGCCTGATTTAGTAGGCACGGTAGGGTTTGCTTGGCCAAACTTTTTAAGTAAGTCTAATGACCACTGATAGTTTGCCCCAGGACGTGCTTTTGTATATAAACGTGGAGCGGTTTCTAAATTATGGTTGAATACATATGGAGGATTAGCATTTAAAATCTCTAATGCGCGATCCATACGGCCACGAAAATCAGGTACTAGAATTTCCACTTTAGTATTTGGAGCATGTATGGCTATTTCACTTATACAATCAGCAAACTGCTGAGCTCCACCGTCACGTAAATCATCACGGTCAACCGATGTGATAACAACGTATTTTAATTTCATGTCTTTCAGTGTTAAAGCTAATTTTTTTGCTTCATCAAGTTTAGGCGCTAGTGGGCGACCGTGGCCAACATCACAAAAAGGGCAACGACGCGTACAAATATCACCTAAAATCATAAACGTAGCCGTGCCGTGGTTAAAACACTCTGATAAATTTGGGCAAGAGGCTTCTTCACACACTGAGTGTAAGTCATGCTTACGTAGTGCAGCCTTAATGCTGTCAATACGTTCAGTTGTACGAGGTAGCTTAATGCGCAACCACTTAGGCTTTCTTAGCATAGTTTCACGCTCTGAAGGCACAATTTGAATAGGTATATGTGCCATTTTTTCAGCATCACGCATTTTTGTGCCTGGGATAACTCGAGTCGTTTTAGTCGTCATTAATTTCGTCCCAACCAGTTGTATAACTGATATTATTGGTATTTAATAATTTAGCGAGGTGTTCTACTAAAGACACACCTGCTTGAGCGGTATTTTTTAATTGACTGATATCTGCTGTCTGCACCATTTCTAGTCCCTGGTAACCACAAGGATTGATAAGAAGAAATGGCGATAAATCCATATTTACATTGAGCGCTAAGCCGTGAAAAGAACAGCCTTTACGCACCCGTAAACCCAGTGATGCAATTTTTTTATCATTAACATAAACACCCGGCGCATCAGGTTTCGCTTTTGCGGTAATGTCAAAATCTGCTAATGAAGCAATTAAGCCATTCTCAAGTAAAGTCACCAAGTGACGCACACCCATTTTTCGTCGGCGAAGGTTAATCATAAAATAGATAACTTGTTGACCAGGGCCGTGATAAGTCACTTGCCCGCCACGATCTACTTTAACAACTTCAATATTGCCTGGCATAAGTAGGTGTTCATCTTTGCCTGCTTGACCTTGAGTGAAAACTGCAGGATGTTCTACTAGCCAAAGTTCGTCTTGGGTATCGTCGTTACGATCATCAGTAAATTTTTGCATCGCTTGCCAAACAGTGATGTAGTCCATTGTGGCAAGTTGTCGAATGATTAACGAGTTTTTCAAGATTTTACTTCACTTAATTCTAATGACATGCATTATATCCAAATTATAATAGAATTACACCGGATAAATACTAAGGTTATTATCGTTATTCAAAACAGTTAAATGAACTTATAAAACGTAACGTACGACATCAATAGCCGTTAGCTTTGTGTAAATCGTTTCAATTTGCTCTTTACTGGTTACAGTAACCGCGATAGAAAGAGAGTGATAAGTTCCTTTCGAGCTGGCTTTTACTTTAGGAGAGTAATCACCAGGTGCATGTTTTTGTAGTTCATTTATCACCAAATCAGGTAACTCATCGCAAGCAACGCCCATAACTTTAAAGTTAAGCACCGTTGGAAATTCTAATAATTCATCAAATTTGGTTTTCATTTATATTCTCTAAAGTAATACTGAAACTTGGTAAGTAGTCAATCTTGGGGTATTTTATCATTAATCAAATAAAATGTGGTCATTGTATTTAGTGCTTTTATTAACGTTTTGATATTGATAATAAAAAACTCGGCATAAGCCGAGTTTTAGAATGAGCTGTTTTAGTTTTTTAACTAATCAACGAATTGTAGTTTTACATAATCAATTAACCGACTGAATATGCCACCTTCATTTACTTCTTGCAAAGTAACGAGTGGATATTCTGCGATATCTTCACCGTCTAATCGTAAAAATAATTTTCCTACAATAGTTCCTTTCGCTAAAGGGGCTTCTAAATGCTGATCTAACTCAAAACTAGCGGCTAAGTTTTTGCGTTGGCCACGAGGAATAGTGATCGGTGTATCGAGAAGTATGCCTAAATCAACTTCTTTTACATCACCCATCCATACTCTATTCGTCTCAAGTTTGGTGCCGGCTTTATAAGGTGTATAGGTTTCAAAGAAACGGAAACCATAATTAAGTAATTTTTTACTTTCAACTTTTCTAGCACGTTCACTGTCAGTTCCCATCACAACACTGACCAAGCGCATTCCACCTTTAGTCGCTGAAGAAACCAAACTGTAGCCTGCCTGTGAAGTATGACCTGTTTTTAAACCGTCAACATTCATACTTTTATCCCATAATAAATTATTACGGTTGTATTGTTTTATGTTGTTGTAACTAAAGGATTTTTGGCTATAAATTTTATATTCTTCAGGAACATCTCGAATCAGTGCTATTGCAAGCGTAGCCATATCACGAGGGGTTGTTTTGTGTTCTTGGCTATCTAACCCGTGACTATTCTCAAAGTAACTACTGTTCATGCCTAATTGCTCTGCATGGCCATTCATTAATTGTGCAAAAGCGTCTTCGCTGCCTGCAATATGCTCTGCCATGGCGACACAAGCATCATTACCAGAAGCGACAATAATACCTTGATTTAATAACTCTACTGAAATCTCAGTGCCAACTTCTATAAACATGAGTGATGAGCCTGGGAAATTTTTTGCCCAGGCTTTTTCGCTTACTGTTACCATGTCTTCGTTGTTGATATTGCCACTTTGGAGTTCTTTACCAATGATATAACTTGTCATCATTTTAGTTAAACTTGCTGGGGCTAGTAATGCATCGGCATTACTTTCAGCAATGACTTTTCCAGTGGTATAGTCGATTAAAACATGACCTTTAGCTTTGACTTCTGGAGGTGAAGGGATGATCGTTACTGCATGAGAGAAAGACGAGACACTTAATGCAACAGCGCCTAAAAAGCAGGTAAGTTTGGTTGAAGTGTTAGCCATGTTTTTAGCTAATGGATAAGTCATATTATTCCTACGAAAACTGAAAGAAAAAAGGAGGATATTTCAGCAGTATACCATCTTTGCAGTTGAATACTATCGTGGCCTTACCGGCAATTGTTACGAAAAATCATTTAAGACTAAATGCTTTAGGGTAGCCAGATTTTTTTAGGTTAATTAATATGTTATTCAACTGTTCTTTGTTGTCAATTGGGCCCATTTGTACGCGGAAAATATTATTGTTTTTTGGAATTATTGTGTTTATTTGATAAAGGATTTTCAGAGCTTGTGCTTTTTTATCTGCGAGTGTTTCACTTTCGGTCGCAAACACTTGGATGTATTTACGTTGGTCGTTATCTGCCCTAGAGATTTGTTTAGGCGTAGTGACCTTTTTATTGTCTGGCAATGAAAAATCAGTAATCGAGGTTATGGTGACATTAGCCACGCCTGTTTTCATCATGCCAATTTTATAAGCGGCGCTGTAAGATAGATCAATAATACGATCTTGATGCAATGGCCCACGATCATTCACTCTAACAATGACAGATTGATGATTTGCGTTATTCGTTACTTTTAAATAAGTAGGTAAGGGGAGGTTTTTATGTGCAGCACTCATAGCGTACATATTATAAATTTCACCATTTGAGGTTAAATGGCCATGGAATTTTTTACCGTACCAAGAAGCGGTGCCCGTTTGACTAAAGTTTTCTGCGGTCTTTAATACTGAATATGTTTTTCCACGTACTTGATATTGTTCTTTATTGCCGCCTCTGCTGTGAAGCTCTGCCCTTGGTGTGGCATCAATAAGTTCACTTGTCGTAGGTATTCGGGTTGGTGTACTATCATTTTTTTGTTGATAGCGCCCTGAATTCATACTGCAGGCAGATAGTAATATTAATAATATTGTCAGTAAAATGTTGTATTGCACTTATTGTTACATCTTATTATTTTTATGAATGAATTTAAGCAATAAATCGCTTATGAGTACTAATAGCCATTAGAATACCAAAACCTGCCAATAATGTTACCATTGATGTACCACCATAACTGACTAAGGGTAAGGGGACTCCTACAACGGGTAATATACCAGATACCATGCCTATATTGACGAAAACATATACAAAGAATGTTAGCGTAATACTCCCGGCTAATAATTTAGTGAATGCATGTTCAGCATTAACAGCAAGCCATAAACCACGCATCACAATCATTAAATAAACACTTAATAATGCAGCAACACCAATAAAGCCAAACTCTTCACTAAACACAGCAAAAATGAAATCGGTGTGCCGTTCGGGTAAAAATTCAAGTTGTGACTGTGTGCCTTGAAGCCAACCTTTTCCGTCAAAACCGCCAGAACCAATCGCTATTTTTGATTGAATTATTTGGTAGCCTGAGCCTAAAGGATTTTGTTCAGGGTTCAGAAAAGTTAACACACGTTGTTTCTGATAAGGCCTCATCAAAAAAATCCACAGTATGGGAGTAAAAGCTGAAGCTAAACCTGCACAAACACCAATAAGTTTCCAGCTAGCGCCTGCAAGAAATATAACGAAAACACCCGAACTTGCGATTAATAATGATGTGCCTAAATCAGGTTGTTGAGCAATTAATAGTGTTGGGATTAAGACCAAAACGAATGCGAAAAAAATTTTAGATATTTTGACGGGTAAACCATATTGGCTGACATAAGAGGCGATCATAATTGGAACGATAAGCTTCATTATTTCTGAAGGTTGAAATTTCATGAAACCCAAATCTAACCAACGCTGCGCACCTTTACCTACATGACCAAATAATAAAACCGCACTTAAAAGTAATAAACCCAGAATAAATACAGGGATAGCCCATTTTTGATAAACTAAAGGAGGGATTTGTGCTACGGCTAACATCACTAATAAGGCAACACCTAAACGTGTTATTTGACGATAAACAATCGCCATATCTTGACCACCAGCACTATAAACAACAAATAGGCCTAAGGTCATCAAAGCAAGGATACACAAAAGCAACGGGAGATCGATATGAATTCTTTGCCAAAAATTGCGCTTTTTTTGTTGATCATATCCATGGCTTTGCACTAGTGACTTCCTGATTTTTTAATTTCTTTCTTATTACCGTAAACATGAGTATGTTGAGGATGCATACTCTTGTCAGTACTGATTATTTCGCGGTCACCAAAATATTGATCCAAAACCTGTCGTGCTACAGGTGCGGCATTAAAACCGCCACCACCTTCCAAAACATTTTCAACGACAACAGCAACAACAATTTCCGGGGTTTCATAAGGGGCAAAAGCAACAAACATTGCATTATTTCGCTGTTTTTCTTTGGTCGCTTTAGCATCATACTCTTCATCTTGTTTTTTTGATATCAGTTGAGCAGTGCCAGACTTTCCTGCTGCGTCATAACGAGCCCCTTTAAAAGCGGGGTACTTTTTTTGTGCCGTGTTATGCATAGCATCAAGGACCAAAGCCCAGTTTTTATGATCTTTTAAAATAATCGGTGGTTTATCTTCAAATTCCATTATTTCAGTGACCATTTTTGTAACAAGGTCTGTATTTTTATTTATGGTAGTCATATTATCTTGTGTTAAATCTATTTCATTCAAATAATTTTTATCAACTGTTTTGGTTATGGAACGTAAAAAATGTGGGATTTTTATCTGCCCTTTATTCGCTAAAATAGAAATAGCTTGCACTAATTGTAAAGGGGTCACTGTCCAATAACCCTGACCAATGCCAACATTAATCGTATCTCCGGTGTACCAAGGTTGATTGTATCGACTACGTTTGGTCTCTCTTCCCGGTAAAATAGCGCGTTTATCTTCCCAAATATCAACACCGGTAAGCTCACCAAAACCAAACCTTTCCATCATATTGGTAATGTTATCTATACCTAACCTAACCGCTAGATTATAAAAGAAAACGTTGCATGAATGTTCTATCGCGTCGTTTAGGTCAACCCAGCCGTGGCCTTGTGCATACCAATCTCGGTATTTATGTTCAAGATCTTTTAGCTGAAACCAGCCAGGGTCATAATAACGAGAGGACTTGTTGATAACACCGGCTTCTAAACCCGTTAATCCGAGCAAAGGCTTTACTGTTGACGCGGGTGGATAACCTTGCACACTGCGATTAAGTAAAGGTCTATCGTTTTTTGGATCAAGTAGTTTACGATAATTTTTAGTACTGATACCATGAACGAATAAATTACCATCGTAACTTGGGTTCGAATACATGGCTAAAATTTCGCCACTACGTGGATCCATTGCAACCACTGCACCTCGTTTACCTGCAAGAGCGCGTTTAGCAATCATTTGTAGTTCAATGTCTATACTGAGCGTAAGGTCTTGACCTGAGATTGGTGGCGCATAATCGAGTGTTCTTATTACACGGCCTTTATTGTTTATTTCAACTTCTTGGTGCCCAATAGTGCCATGTAGAAGATCCTCATAGTATTTCTCTAAACCTAATTTACCTATGTTGCGGGTTGCAGCATAATCTTCTGCTAAACCTTGTTCAGCTAATCGAATTGAATCCTTACGATTGATACGTGCAACATACCCTAGAGAATGAGTTGTTAAGTCGCCAAAGGGGTAATAACGCTTTAGGCGGGCATCTATAAAAAAACCGGGAAATCTATGTTGATTTACTGAAAAAAGAGCGACTTGTTGCGCGCTTAATCTTGAATGAAGTTCTATCGGTTTAAATCGTCGCTTGCTTTTGAGTGCTTTAAATAGCTTTTGCTGCTTCTCTTCGCTTATCTCGAGTAAGTTGCTTATTTCAATAATATGCTTTTTTAAATCAGTCGTTTGCTCTGCAATTATCTCTAATGAGTAAACGGGCTTATTTTCGGCGAGTAGAACACCATTACGATCGTAGATAAGTCCACGGTTGGGCGCAACAGGTAATAGCTTTATACGGTTTGAATTAGAACGTGTTTGATACTTTTCGTAAGAGGTGATCTCTAAATCGTAAATATTACTGAAGAGAATTAATAATAAAGCAATGACACCCAAGAATGCGAAAAACGTTCTGCGAGCAAATAGGTTTGCTTCAGCTGAATGGTTACGAATAGCAACTCGTTTATTCGATGCCACGGTTACTCTCTATCATAGCTATTCTCGGTGATACGGGTGATTGTTATTGATGCTCCACGCTCGATATAAACTTTCAGCAACAACTACACGCACCATAGGGTGGGGCAAAGTAAGAGGTGATAAAGACCATTTTTGCTCAGATGCTTTAATACAGGCAGGCGCTAAACCCTCAGGACCCCCTATCAATAAAGCAACATCGCGACTGTCTAATTGCCAACGCTCAAGTTGTTGGGCAAGTTGTGGTGTTGTCCACGGTTTGCCTTCGACTTCAAGCGTAACAATTCGATGACCTTTAGGAATAGCGCTGAGTAATAATTCGCCTTCTTTTTCTAGAATACGAGGGATATCAGCATTTTTACCGCGCTTACCCGGTGAAATTTCTACTAAATGAAACGACATGTCTCGAGGGAATCGACGACAATATTCGTTAAATCCTTGGGTAACCCATGCTGGCATTTTATTGCCAACAGCATATAAGGTAAGCCGCATAATCGTTTAGTTTACTTTCACTATTAGATTAGTTCCACAATTCTTCTAGTTGATAACGGTCACGTATTTCGTCTGTCATTACGTGAACAATTACGCTGCTTAAATCAACTAACGCCCATTCTCCAACATCGTTTCCTTCAATACCTAGTGGCTCAATACCTTTGGCACGACATTCAATAGCTACTGATTGTGCAATAGATTTAACATGGCGATTTGAGTTACCAGAACATACAATCATATAATCAGCAAAACCTGATTTTTTAGCAATGTCTAAAATCGTAATATCACGACCTTTAATGTCTTCCAATTTTTCAATAACAAATGCTTTTAACGCTTCAACTTGCAAGGGAAATTCTCTTAATATAAAAAGTAATGCGATATAATATCATTATTTTTTTCTGCGCGTAACTATGAAGTTATTTTTTGATAGAGTTTTTCTTCAATAATATATTTGTGTACCGCAGTGGGGAGAAGGTTTGTACGTAATGTCTTCTTTGACAATTGTTCGCGTATTTCACTAGAAGAAATATCAAACGATTGATTTTTATGTAAAATGATACCACCAGCATCTTTTTGAGTTATACCGCTAATGTTACTTATTTGATGGTTTTTTAATAATTCTTGCGTTGCAGTATTGATTTGCTTTAAAGGATACCCAGGACGAATATTCACAACAAGATGACACAATGATAAAATTTTTTGCCATTGATGCCAAGACGTAAAGTTAAGCAGAGAGTCCATACCGATAATGAAAAAAATTTTACTATCAGGCTGTTCTTGTTTGATTTCTTCTAAACTTGTTACGGTAAATGAAGGGGTTTTGCGTGTTAATTCCCTATCGTCGAGTTGAAATAAAGGCAGTTGCTGACAAATGATTTTTACCATATTTTCGCGGTGAATGGCATTCGCTCTGGTTGAGCTTTTATGAGGAGGGATATGTGCGGGTAAAAGAAATACGTGGTCTACATTAAGCCATTGGGCAGTTTCTTTAGCTGTTTCAATATGACCATTATGGATAGGATCAAATGTTCCCCCCATTATTACGATGTTCTTCTTGGGCTGTCTCGGCTTATTCGAATTCATAATCTAAATTGAATTTTTTTGTGGTTTGTCCGTGATATAGACTAATGCAAACATCAGCTAACAAGATAAAAGGGTTAAAATCACTGCTAGTTTTACTGATCAAGTCTGTTTGCGCTAAACGTGCTCGAGCTTGGTTTATATTGTCGCGAGTAATATGATTAAGTGCATGTTGATAAAGAGGCTTTTTCTTATCCCATATACGGTATTTCTTATAAATACTGTCGATACTCTCGCCTTGTTCAAGCTGTTCCAACATAATGGAAAGCTGGGCAATCTCTTTATGAATAACCCAAACAAGCTGCCCAATGGCTGCACCTTCGTGTTGCAGTTGGTCAAGCATACTAATACATTTAGTAAGATTACCACTGAGTAGGGTATCAACAACCTGAAAAGCGTTAAACTTAGCTTGTTTGATGAGTAATTTTTCTGCTTCTTCACTTGTGATGATTTGAGCACCAAATAACAATGAAAATTTCTGTAACTCTTGTTCTAACGCAGGTAAATTTCCTTCAAATAATTCTATCATCAGGGGTATAACGTCATGATGAACATTTAACTGTTGTTGTTTTATTTGTTGATTTAACCACTGTTGTAGCTGACGACCTTCGATATCGTAAAGAGGCAAAAAGCAACCTAATTTTTCTAAGGTCTTAAACCATTTACGTTTTTGACCCGGGGCATCAATTTTAGGTCCATGAAAGATAAGTTGTACGTCTGGATGAAAATTTTCACTGAGTTTAAGTAATATTTTACTGCCTGCATCAGCTATTTTTCCTGTCACTAATTCTATTTCAATGATACGTTGCTCAGCAAACAGGCTCATCGCTTGATACTCTTGCACCAATAAATTCCAGTCAAACTTATCATCAGCACTAAAACGAATAACTTCACTGAAGCCTTGCTGTTGGCCATATTGTTTTATGGTATTTAAGCTGTCATTTTTTTGCCAAGGTTCATCACCAAAAACTAACCATACAGGCTTAAAGCCTTGACTGAGTGAATGAGTTAATTGGTTATGATAAATACGCATTAGATGATTATCGTAGAGAGTTCGCGTAAAATTTTATGAGCCGCTTCTTTACGCATTTCACGCAGCATTAAATTTAGTTCACGACTTTTAGCGAGAGCAATATTCGGATCGTCTTGATAATCACGGCTAAGTTCAAACTCAAATGATCGTATGTCGTCAACAGAAATCGCAAGTTGATAGCGAACGGTGTAAATTAATTCATATTCCGCAACTTGACCATTGGGGAATACGGATAAGGTACTCCGGTTTAAGCTATCTTTTAAAAGTCGTAATTGAGGAATGTCTTTTATTGGACTCGGCACTAACTTGATATTATTTAAGCTCAGATGCTGTTTGACGAGGCGAGTTAATTCACCAAACTTATCTGTCGAACTTATATGCAAGGTTTTTAATTGGGGAGACATCAAATAATCTCCCCGCAAGTGAAAGCCACAGCTTGATAAAAATAAGGTTAAAAAAGTAATAACAGCAATAGCTGAATGTACTTTGTGTGTTCTTATTGATCTGTGCATGTAGCTCATTTTAAGACCTTTAGGCGATTAGTTAGCAACAATATTTAGAAGCTTACCTGGTATGTAAATAACTTTACGAACCGTTTTTTCATCTGTAAAGCGTGTAACTGTTTCATCACTCAACCCTAACGCTTCGACTTCATCTTTACTCGCCGATGCTGAAACGGTAATTTTTGCGCGTACTTTACCGTTAACTTGAACGATGATTAACTTTTCATCTTCCACTAATGCACTTTCGTCAACTACTGGCCAAGAGGCTTCTTCTATTGAAGCATTATCATTGTTTGCGTCACCTAATGTTTTCCAAACTTCATGACACATGTGTGGGGTAATTGGCGTTAGCATGATAATTACAGCACGAACGGCTTCTTGCATTACGGCCCGATCTTCAACGCTTTCTAACTTCGCTTTTGATAAATGGTTCATTAATTCCATAATTGAAGCAATAGCCGTATTGAATGTATTTCTACGGCCAATATCGTCACTCACTTTAGCGATGGTTTTATGCAATTCACGACGTAATGTTTTCTGCGAAGCGTTCAATGTTAGTTCATTTAAAGTTGGTACTTGACCATGTTCTTTAATTTTTTCGCTAAAGTCGAAGGCTAGTTTCCAAACACGTTTCAAAAAGCGATGCGCACCTTCAACACCTGAGTCAGACCATTCTAGTGTCTGCTCTGGTGGTGAGGTAAACATAATAAATAAACGTACCGTATCTGCGCCATATTTCCCGATAACTTCTTGTGGGTCAATGCCGTTATTTTTAGATTTTGACATTTTGCTCATGCCAGCAGAAATTACAGGTTGGCCGTCAAGTTTACTAATAGCAGCGGTAACATGTCCTTTTTCGTCACGTTCAACGTCTACATCAGTAGGTGCAATCCAATCTTGGCCACCATTTTCTGCTTCACGATAATAGGTTTCGGCTAATACCATACCTTGACATAATAATTTCTTGAACGGTTCATCACAGTTTACTAACCCCGCATCACGTAATAATTTATGGAAAAAGCGTGCGTAAAGTAAATGTAAAATAGCGTGCTCAATACCACCAATATATTGATCAACAGGAAGCCAGTAATTCGCTTTGGCTGGATCAAGCATTTGTGTATCGTCGTTTGGTGAACAGTAACGTGCGTAATACCAAGACGACTCCATAAAGGTATCGAAGGTATCTGTTTCACGAAAAGCTTCTTCACCATCGTGCGTAGTTTTAGCCCACTCTGGGTTGTCTTTGATAGGTGAAGTTACACCATTCATTATGACATCTTCAGGTAATTCAACGGGAAGTTGGTCAAAAGGGACCGCTGCAGATTCTCCATTAGCTAAGTGCACCATTGGAATAGGTGTACCCCAATAACGTTGACGAGAAACGCCCCAGTCACGTAAACGGTAATTAACTTTAACACTACCTTTGTTCTCACTAATGAGTCTGTCTGAAATCGCTTTAAAAGCGGCTTCAAAATCTAAACCATCAAATTCACCAGAATTAATTAATAAGCCTTTTTCAGTAATAGCCGCTTTGCTAAAGTCGTCGTTTTCTGTGCCTGCAATAACTTGAGTAATTTCTAAACCGTATTTAGTTGCAAATTCAAAGTCACGTTGGTCATGTCCAGGAACAGACATAACAGCGCCAGAACCATAGTCCATTAATACAAAGTTAGCAGCCCAAACAGGAACAATTTCCCCTGTTAATGGATGAATGGCTTTAAGGCCTGTATCGGCACCTTTTTTCTCCATCGTCGCCATATCAGCTTCAGTAGATTTATTGGTTTTACACTCAGCAATAAAGTCACTTAAAGGACTGTTATTTTTCGCAGCAGCTAAAGCAAGCGGATGTTGAGCAGCAAGGGCAACATAAGTTACCCCCATTAATGTATCTGGACGAGTGGTGTAGATATCAAAACTTTCGTTTGAACCTTCCACTTGAAAGGTCATTTCAATGCCTTCGCTACGACCAATCCAGTTACGTTGCATGGTTTTAACTTGTTCAGGCCATTCAGTTAGTTGATCTAAGTCAGTTAATAACTCTTCAGCGTAATCAGTGATCTTAATAAACCACTGTGGGATTTCTTTACGTTCAACAATGGCACCAGAGCGCCAACCGCGTCCGTCAATAACTTGTTCGTTAGCTAATACTGTTTGGTCAACTGGATCCCAATTTACGGTAGCATTTTTTTTGTAAACTAAACCTTTTTCATAAAGCTGAGTAAAGAACCATTGTTCCCATTTATAATAATCTTTTTTACATGTCGCTAATTCACGGCTCCAATCGTAAGCAAAACCTAATGACTTTAATTGGTTACGCATGTAATCAATATTTTCATAGGTCCATTTTGCTGGCGCTGTTTTATTTTTAATTGCTGCGTTTTCTGCCGGTAAACCAAATGCATCCCAACCCATAGGTTGCATAACATTTTTACCTTGCAAACGCTGGTAGCGAGAAATAACGTCGCCTAAACTATAATTACGCACATGTCCCATATGTAAACGTCCACTTGGGTAAGGGAACATAGCAAGACAGTAGAATTTTTCTTGACCGGGTTTTTCTTCGGCTTTAAAAGTATTGTTTTCAGTCCAGAATTTTTGAACTTGCGCTTCGATAGCTTGGGGATTGTAAATGGATTCCATTAAAGATTTCTCAAACACTTTAGAATGTGGTGTTCATTAGCTTGTCGATATAAATTGACCGCGATCATGAACGCATATAAATAATGGCGATAGAATACCTTATATACCTTAGTTTCGACAAGTTTATGTGATTAATTTTTTCTATAAATGATTGTCTAGCTATACTTTAATGATATGTCGTCGAGGAGTCGGTTATGAAATCAAAAAACAGTATTTTTCAAGATCTTTACCAAGCATTAGTGACATGGGCTGAGGACGTTAATCAGCATGAAATTACAGATATTGTTGAGGGCGTTGAACAAAGCAAATTATACCTTAAAGCGGCAGAGCAATTACCTGAAGAGAAAGTTAAGCAGTTTCTTGATAATCTGCGTTTGGATATCAAAGAGTTTATTCAGCGAAATAAAGCAGATGTTAAAGGTTCGCTGTATTTAGCGCTAATGAATGAATCATTCTGGAAAAACATGCAGGATATTACGGATAAGTCGCAAGTAGAATGGTCGGAACTTAAAGAAGATTTTAATCATCATGGAGAATACCAAAGTGGTGATTTCATAGGGTTTGGTATTTTAGAGTGCCAAAACTGTCATGAAAAAATCACTTATAGCCATGCCTCTGATGTAGCTGACTGCTTTGCATGTGGTGGGCGTTCTTTTATCCGTTTATCTTTTTCTCCTTAGTTTTACATTGAAGGTGTTGGACTAATGTTTTACTAATTATTGCAAATGAGAGTAAACTGATCACATTTATATTATTTATTATAATTCGCCTGTTTTTTAAGCGTTATCAGTGAGATATTGCATGCCTTCAACCGTTACATCAACGTCATCAGTAACCCGTTTACCTGTTGAGCAGTTAACTGCTCAGTTATCTGCGAAACAATTTACCTATTGTGAAGTGACACCCGATGTAGAACAAATTTTTATTGGCCATACCCGTGCTAAAGAAGCACTTGAATTTGGTTTGTCCATGGATGCCCTTGGCTTTAATATTTTCGCTATGGGTGAACATGGCACTGGCCGACAGACATTAATAAAACAAATGTTAGCTGTTACCGCGGGTGATGAAAACACGCCACATGAATGGTGTTATATCAATAATTTTGATGATGTCCATGCACCACATAAATTATATGTAAGCGCAGGAGATGGTAAACAATTACTCGCTCGCATTAATACTTTTATTGATGAGTTATTAGATTTATTTCCAGAAATATTTGATAACCCAAGTTATCAACGCCAAAAGTCAGCGGTAGATAGAGAATTTAATAAGAAATACGATAAAGCTATCTCCGAGGTGGAAGAAAGCGCTTTGAAAGATAATGTTTTATTGTTTGAAGAAAATGGAGAAATTGGTTTTTCTCCCTTAGTGGATGGTAAACCATTAAATGATAAGGAATTTGCGAGCCTAGATGAGGGAAAACGTGCTGATTTTTATGTGTTGTTAGATAAATTAGAGAATTTTCTTTCGGAAAAACTGATTGAACTACCGCAATGGAAGCGAATTTCGTCTGATAAGTTACGTAAATTAAAAAATGAAACAACTGAGCAGGCTATCCGACCCTTTTTAAAAGAACTAGAACATGAATTTGCGAGTAATATAGGTGTTTTAAAATATTTGTCGAAAGTAAAAGCACATGTTGTTGATACGGTATTAGAAATTCTCGTCGATGAAAGTACTGAAAACAGAAATGATAAAGATGCTCGGAAATTAATGGTAGAGCAATTTTTACCTAATTTACTTGTTCCACAAGAAAGTAATGCAGGCGCACCTGTTATATATGAGCAAAACCCAACATTTCAAAATTTATTTGGTCACGTCGATTTTGCGAGTTTTCAAGGTAGTACTTATACAAGTTATCGGTTAATAAGAGCGGGTGCCTTACATAAAGCAAATGGCGGTTATTTAATTTTAGATGCGGATAAACTGTTGAATCAGCCTATGGTATGGGCACGGTTGAAGTTAGCACTTAAATCACAAGAAATTACCATTGAAAGTCCTTATTCAGAATATAGTCAACCGGGTTCATTCAGTTTACAGCCAGAAAAAATTCCATTAAAAGTGAAAGTTATCTTACTGGGTGATCCTGAAATTTATTACATGCTTCAAGATTATGACCAAGAGTTTACTGAACTATTTCGTGTATTGGCTGATTTTGATCAGTACCTTGATAGTAACGAAGAAAACCTTAATGACTATGCACACTTAATTCGTCAACGTGCCTATAAAAATAATTACCCGCATGTTAGTGACGAAGCGGTGCTTGAACTCGTTCGTTATGCGTTAAGACGTGCAGAGCACCAGCATAAGATTTCAGCTAATATTGTACAAGTTAACGATTTACTGGATGAAGCGTTTTACCTCTGGAATAAAGGAGGGAGTGAAGGTGAGTTAACGGCAAATTATGTAACCTTGGCATTAGCGGCTAAACAGCGAAGAACAGGCCGTATGAGTGAAGCGTGGCTGGGTGAGATAAAAGAAAAGCAAGTGCTTATTGATATTGATGGACAGCACATAGGCAAAGTAAATGGGTTAACTGTTTTAGAGATTGGTGATAGTGTTTTTGGTACGCCAGCTCGCATTACTGCAACGGTTTATGCGGGTAGTGAAGGGGTTACTGATATTGAACGTGAAGTCGATTTGGGTAAATCTATTCATTCTAAAGGTGTGTTATTACTCACGGGATATTTAGGTCATAAATACGGTCAAGGTTTCCCTGTGTCAATTTCTGCTAACTTAGCGATTGAACAATCTTATGGCCATATCGATGGTGACAGTGCTTCAATGGCTGAACTTTGTGCCCTTATTTCTGCGATATCGTTATTACCAATTGATCAAGGGCTTGCTATTACAGGATCAATTAACCAACACGGTGGAGTACAATCTATTGGTGGTGTTAATGAGAAAATTGAAGGTTTTTATCGCTTATGCAAAGACGTAGGTTTAACGGGTAAGCAAGGGGTTATAATTCCTAAAACCAATGTCAATAACTTGATGTTAGCCGACGAAGTGATTGAAGCTGTTAAAAATCAGCAGTTTTCCATTTATGCGGTTGAAGACATTGATCAAGCACTAGAATTGTTAATGAATGAATCTGCTGGAAAAATTAGTAAAATAGGCCGCTATCCAAGAAAATCTATTCATGCGCTGGTCTTGAATAAACTTTCACTTTTTTCAGATTTATTAAATGGCGCTGACGAGTAGTCAGCGTGCGGTTTACCTCTCATTCCTCCCTCTATAAATGTCTGAAAAAATAGTTATTTATCATTTTAAATTGAATGATTATTGTGCAGATTTCTAAATCTTTTCTATACTCAACGTAAGTCACTTAAATAAGGCTTTTACCGTTTACATACGGGTAATTGTCTTAAGTAAGCTAACACGGACAGTTAACAGTCCAAGCTATTTACGGTATCTCATATTTTCGTTATAGCTTTAAGATAATAATAATATTTTTCGATAAGTATGCTGTCTATCGTTAAAGCTTTCTTCATTTTTAGATGATGAAAGCTTATTGAGGAGTTCGTGTGAATTTATCTAATCAGATCGCTGAAATATGGCCGATAGCGGCATATTTTCTTATTCTTATTGTCATGCTCATTGCCATGATGTTGTTATCTCATATCTTGGGCCCTAAAACACGCAGTCGTGCAAAAAACACCCCTTATGAGTCTGGCATAATTGCCGCCAGATCTTCAAGTAATAATAATCATACACGTTTTACCAATCACTTCTTTTTATACGCCATTTTTTTTGTAATTTTTGACTTAGAAACAATCTATTTGTTTGCTTGGGTTATTGCCTTTGATGAAGTCGGTTGGGCAGGCTTTATCGAAGCTAGCATTTTTATCGGTGTATTATTAGCGGGGCTGATTTATATCATTCGTATTGGCGCTTTAGAGCTTAAACATCGCCATTTACCATTTCGTCACCAGCAATCTGCTGAACATGTAAGGAAAGATTAATCATGGAATGGTCGCTAACAAAAGCAAAGCTTGATGAAGAAATGTCGCAAGCTAAAGGAATTTCAGAAGAAGAATTAAACCGTAGTGTGATGATGGCGAAACTCGATGACATGGTCAATTGGGGAAGAAAAAACTCTATTTGGCCGTTTAATTTTGGCTTAAGTTGTTGTTATGTCGAAATGGCGACTAGCTTTACATCGCGTCACGATATTGCGCGTTTTGGTGCTGAAGTCATTCGCGCAACACCTCGTCAAGCAGACCTAATGGTTATTTCTGGTACGTGTTTTCGAAAGATGGCACCGGTTATACAACATTTGTACGACCAGCTACTAGAGCCTCGATGGATTATTTCTATGGGCTCATGTGCTAATTCTGGTGGCATGTATGATATTTACAGTGTTGTACAGGGCGTAGACAAGTTTATTCCTGTTGATGTTTATGTGCCTGGGTGTCCGCCAAGACCTGAAGCCCTACTTGAAGCGTTATTACTTTTACAAAATAGCATTGAACATCAACCCAGACCCTTAAGTTGGACTGTTGGTGAACAGAATGTTAGCCAAATTGCTAAACCTTCATTACGCGATATAAAACAACAAGAGCGCATTGACGTTACTACCTTAGATCCCCCTGACAGGTGTTAAAAAAAACCAAAATAAATAAAATTAATAATAAGGTAGGGCGTTTAATTCATGGCTGAGTTCAATATAAAAGCAAGTAAAGATTGGCATTGGGGTTCATCAGAAAATACGCTTGATGTACCAGAACATCACACAAAATATAATATAGAATTAAAAGCAGAGATACTTGCCCAAGCATCTGATATAGAACTGAAGGCAGTGACGGCTATTGAAAATATTGTTGATGGTATTTGTACTTTTTGGGTTGAAAAAACTCAACTCACTAAGTTAATGAATGTACTGAAGAATGAACTCGTTCAACCGTTTGATATGTGCTTTGATCTGGCGGGTATTGATGAAACGACCCGTGAGCATAGGGCTCCACATTTACAAGATTTTACTGTGAGTTATCATTTACGTTCTTACCAAAGAAACCAAGATATACGTATTAAAGTAGCTTTGCCAGCAAGTGACAAGTCATTAGAAAGCGTTTGCCATATTTGGCAAAATGCTAATTGGTATGAAAGAGAAATATGGGACATGTTTGGCATAACGTTTAGTGGCCATCCTAATTTACGACGAATTTTAATGCCGGACACTTGGGAGGGGCATCCGTTATTAAAAACACATCCAGCCCGTGCTACAGAAATGGATCCATTCACCTTAACCCCGTATCAACAAGATAAAGAGCAAGCCGCCTTACAGTTTGATCCTGAAGCCTGGGGGATGAAACGAAAAGATGAAGATAATGACTTCATGTTTTTGAACCTTGGCCCTAACCATCCTAGTGTACATGGCGCTTTTCGTATTGTCTTACAAATGGACGGTGAAGAAATTGTAGATTGTGTACCGGATATTGGTTACCACCATCGTGGTGCTGAAAAAATGGGTGAGCGTCAATCTTGGCATACCTATATTCCTTATACTGACCGTATTGACTATCTGGGAGGGGTGATGAATAACTTTCCCTATGTCATGGCGGTCGAAAAACTTGCGGGTATTACTGTGCCTGATCGCGCAAAAGTTATTCGTATTATGACATCAGAGATGTTTCGGATTCTAAGTCACCTACTTTTTTATGGCACATTTGCTCAAGATATTGGCGCGTTATCCCCCATTTTTTATATGTTTATCGACCGAGAGAAACTGTTTGGCATTATTGAAGCTTTTACGGGAGCGAGAATGCATCCCAGTTGGTTTCGTATTGGCGGCATTGCTCAAGACTTACCCAAAGGTTGGGATGTAATGGTTCGTGAATATGTGAATTACTTACCTAAGCGTCTAGATGAATATGAAAAAATGGTGATGCAAAATTCTATTTTGAAAAACCGTACGGTTGATGTTGGCGCTTATTCAAGCCAAGAAGCTATTGATTGGGGTATAACAGGTCCAGGACTTCGAGCAACAGGTTATTCGTGGGATCTTCGTAAACAAAGGCCTTACAGTGGTTACGACCAATTTGATTTTGAAGTACCTCTTGGTAACAAGGGGGATTGTTATGATCGTTGTCGAGTGCGAGTTGAAGAAATGCGGCAAAGTATTCGTATTATCGAGCAGTGTTTAAATAATATGCCTGAAGGGCCTTATAAAGCAGAACACCCTCAAACTACGCCTCCAGATAAGGCCAAAACGATGCAAGACATCGACAGTTTAATTCCACATTTTGTCAATGTCTCGTGGGGACCGGTAATTCCCGCAGGAGAAGTGTCGATGTGTGTTGAAGCCACTAAAGGAATTATGGGCTACCACCTGATTAGTGACGGTAGCACCATGAGTTATCGCACGCGCATTCGCACGCCAAGTTTTGCACATTTACAAATGTTGCCATTAATCAGTAAAGGGCAGATGGTCGCTGATTTAATCGCTACCTTAGGCAGTGTCGATTATGTCATGGCCGATGTTGACAGATAGGGATTAAATATGAAAAGTAACATTATCTCCATGGAAAATATATCCACCGTTACCATCGATTATCGACAATATTTATCAACTGTCGAGGTGGCTGAGATAGAGCACGAAGTCAGTATTATGGAAACGCGAGAAGCTGCAGGTATTGAAGCCTTAAAAATAATACAAGAGCATCGAGGGTGGGTAAGTGACGAGAGTTTATATGCCATTGCAGATTTATTGAATATGCCAGAAGCCGAGCTTGAAGGTGTTGCTACATTTTATAATTTAATTTATCGCCAAGCCGTAGGGCAGTTTGTCATTCACTTATGCGATAGCGTTGCTTGTCATTTAACGGGGTATGAACAAATTTATCAAACGATAAAATCCCACTTAGGTATAGAGTATGGGCAAACGACTGACGACGGTAAATTCACTTTTTTAAGTAATGTTTGTTTAGGCGGCTGCGATAAAGCGCCAAGTATGATGATAGGTAAGCAACATTATCAATCTTTAACCCCTGAAAATGTTGTTGAAATCTTAGGTGATTTAGCAAAGCAGGAGAGTAAACATGACTGAAGCTATGCGTCCACTCACCCATTTAGTCAATCTGAAATCGCCACTGTCATTGAGTGATTATATGAGTGAAGGCGGTTATCAAGGGGCCAGTAAAGCATTGCATGAATATAGCCCCAAGCAAGTTTTAGACTTAGTCAGTGACTCAGGGTTAAAAGGGCGCGGAGGTGCAGGTTTTCCAACAGGGATGAAATGGAGCTGTGTCCCGATGTTTGACGATAATGACGATAATGCCCCCGAATTTAAATACCTTGTAGCAAATGCCGATGAAATGGAACCGGGCACTTTCAAAGACCGTTACTTATTAGAGGGTGTTCCTCATCAATTAGTAGAGTCGATGATTATTGGCGCTTATACCATGGTGGCAAATCGTGGATATATTTTTTTACGCGGCGAATATCACCTCGCGGCTCAGCGTTTACAGCAAGCTATCGACGAAGCTTATCAAAACAACTGGTTAGGAAAAAATATTCAAGGCACCCAATTTTCTTTCGATTTATACGTACACACCAGTGCAGGTCGTTATATTTGTGGTGAAGAAACTGCATTGATTAATGCTCTTGAAGGGCGAAGAGCAATCCCAAGAGCTAAACCCCCTTTTCCTCAAATGAGTGGATTATTTGGCAAACCTACCGTGGTTAATAATGTCGAAACATTAAGTAATTTACCTCATATCCTTAAACATGGCACCGCATGGTTTAAAGCGCTATCACCGGATAGCGACTCAGGTACTAAAATTTACGCCGCTTGTGGGCGAGTAAAAACGCCTGGCTTATGGGAATTGCCGATGGGCACAACGATACGAGAAATATTATATCAGCATGCGGGGGGTATGGCCGATGGCCTAAAATTACGTGGGTTATTACCTGGCGGTGCATCAACCGATTTTCTTTTACCCGAGCACCTTGATACCCCAATGGACTTTGACTCCATTTCCAAAGCTGGTAGCCGTTTAGGTACGGGTGGTTTAATTGTTTTAGATGATAAAAGCTGCCCGGTCGCCATGGTGCTTAATTTAATTAAATTTTTTGCTCAAGAGTCATGTGGCTGGTGTACTCCATGTCGTGATGGCACACCTTGGGCTGTTGAGGTACTCACGCGTATTGAAAATGGTACTGGCCGCAAAGAAGACCTTGATACCTTGCATAACCTCTGTGATTTTATGTGGTTAGGGAAGACACATTGTGCGCTTGCTCCTGGCGCGGTTGAACCCTTAAAAAGTGCTTTACGCTATTTTCTTGATGATTTTGAACAACACATTGATCACGGCTGTTGCTCATATAAGCAAAATACCGCTCAAAAAACCAAGCTTAAAGGACATTGTCATGGGTGATAAAAAAATGGCCATTTCACAGAACGTCACCGTATATATCGACAATGTTGCTTATCAAGTCAGTAAAGATAATAACTTACTTGCTGGCGTATTATCTCAAAAACTCAATCTACCTTATTTTTGTTGGCATCCTTCGATGGGGTCAGTCGGTGCTTGTCGACAGTGTGCTGTTACCCAGTATCAAGATGAAAATGATACACGTGGCCGTTTGGTTATGGCGTGTATGACACCAGTCAGTGATGGTATGCGTATTGGTTTAAAAGAGAATAGTGCTGAAAAATTTAGAGAACAGGTGATCAGCGCCATGATGACTAATCATCCTCACGACTGTCCAGTTTGCGCTGAAGGTGGTGAATGTCATTTACAAGATATGACCGTAATGACAGGTCATAGCTCACGAGATTATCAAGGCAGTAAACGCACGTTTAACAATCAAAATTTAGGCGAACTCGTTGGCCATGAAATGAATCGTTGTATTACTTGTTACCGATGTACGCGTTTTTATAATGACTATGCTGGCGGGAAAGATTTTGGCGTCTACGGCTCAAGAAATCAGGTTTATTTTGGCCGACAAAAAGACGGTACTTTAGAAAGTGAATTTAGCGGAAACTTAGTGGAAGTTTGCCCAACAGGGGTTTTTACTAACAAAGTATTTTCTGCACATTATACGCGTAAGTGGGACTTGCAATCAGCGCCTTCTGTTTGTGCACATTGCTCTGTGGGGTGTAATACCAGTATTGGTGAACGCTATGGTTCGGTTCGACGCGTGATGAATCGTTATAATTCCAATATAAATGGTTACTTTTTATGTGATCGCGGCCGTTATGGTATTGGTTTTGTCAATGGTGAAGAGCGCATTAAAAAAGCTAAAGGCATTAATCAACAGTCTCCCGAACAACTAAGCCGTTTAGATGTATCAAAAGCGCTGGCACATTTTCGTGGTAAACGCTTTATTGGTATTGGTTCGGCGCGCGCATCACTAGAAGCTAATGTATATTTAAAGAAAATTGTCGGCGAAGATTATTTTTCAGCAGGGTATAGCCATCAAAAGATGAAGGTGGCAAGTGTACAGCAAAAGCTTCTTCAGCAAGCGCAACTAAGTGGTGAAATTTTCAGCCTTAGTGATATTGAAAAATGTGATTTTATTCTTATTATTGGGGAAGATATTACAAAATCATCACCAAGAATGGCATTATCCATTAGGCAAGCTTGCCGTAATGCCGGTATTGATAAAGCCGCAGGCTTGGGTGTTGTTTCATGGCAAGACAGTGCGGTGCGTACGATCAGCGGCAAACTTAATACGCCTTTCTTTTCAATGCACACCACAGCAACGAAACTGGATGAACTCACCGAACAGCACTTACTATTAGGTCCTGATGACATTGAACAAATGGTGTTGGTACTTACTAACGCTATATACTCATTAATTAATGAAAACTTCAACAATGAACATGAAAAACAATTATCGAAACTCTCGACCAACCAGCAACTTTTTATTAGCCGTTTAACCCATAAATTAATGGCGGCAGAAAAACCTTTAGTTGTGACGGGTGATAGCTTAGCGAGCGTGAAAATATTAGCTGCAATTGAAAAACTAACTCATTGCTTGACGCAAGAAAAATTAAAGACAAAATTAAATTTAGTTGTATTGTCAGCCGCGAGTAATAGTTTTGGACTCTTGTCATTACTTGATAAGCGCTCTTTATCAACTGAGCAGGTTTTAAATCAGCTCACAGCAAAAGAAGTTGATGGAATCATTTGTTTAGAGCAGGAGTTAGCGGCTTTCACCGATGATGAACTAACGCAGATAAGAGAGGCTGCTGACATTGTTATCGTGCTTGACCATACTCATAGCAGAGTAACCGACTTTGCTGATATTGTTTTGCCGGTTGCCGCAGTCAGTGAAGGTAACGGGCATTATGTTAATTACCAAGGATTAGTACAACGATATAACCAGGTGCATTCTCCAGCATTACCTATTTTAGACAGCTGGAAATGGCTAGCGTTGATTGAAGAGTCTTTTGAATCATCAACAATGGCAACGGCGATACTACGTAAAAAAAATCTCGAACCCATTAATAACTTAGATCAATTGCATCGTTATTTTGAAGAGTCACTTTCTGATTGGCCGTTGGCGAATCCCCCCCCTAATAATGATCCTGTGGCTCGGATGACAACGCGTGGCAGTGGAAGAACCTCACAAGCGGCTAATTCTTCTATTCATGAGCCTAAAGTTACTCAAGATCAAGAGTTGCTTTATCGTTTCTCGATGGAAGGTAATAAACCCAATACCAATAATGCGATGCCATTTACTTGGGCGCCAGGTTGGAACTCCAATGAATCAATTAACCATTATCAGGTCGAGATTGACGGACCAATCATCAATGATAATAAAAATGAAAATTATCTATATTTTAAGCATTCACTTAGCGGCTTAACACCTGATGGCGAAGAAAGAACTGAAAATAAAGTCGAACCTGATAACTCACCACTGGTTTATTTTCCACAGGGCTCTTTATTTAAAGGAGATTGGCAGTCGGCCAATACGGTAGAGTTTCAAATACTGACACATGATCCCGATAAACATTTCACCCTTTGTTTATCAAAAAAATTGGCTGAACGCAAAGGGTGGAATAATGGACAGTGGCTAAAAATAATCACCGAAAATGAAAACATTATTGGTCGATTAAACTACGATGAAAACCTACCAGAACATTTAGCTTATGGCGATATTAATGAACTTGCCAATAAAAACACTGGTATCAATATTAAACTAGCTGAAGCTATAAATGTTGATGTAGTTGAGCAACAAAATAATCGACAACGTCTTTATCAACAAGCGAAAGATTCTCAGAAAAAAGTGCTTCAACAACTGAAAAGTTTTGACCAACATATCCCGATTCGTTTTGTCGCTGGAGGCTTAGATGAAACCTGAAATGCTTTGGCACTTACTGGAAATAACGATCATTATTGCGTTGTTGATCCCGATAGCGGCAACATTAGTTTGGGTTGAAAGGAGAATGATCGGTATATGGCAAGACCGCCATGGACCTAATCGTGTTGGCCCATTTGGAATATTACAATCATTAGCTGATTTACTGAAAATTTTAGGCAAAGAAGATTGGATCCCGCCTTTTAGTGACCGTTTAGTTTTTACCATTGCACCCGTCATCGGAGCGGTATGTGTATTAATGAGTTTTGCCGTTATTCCATTCACACCGGATATAGGCGTTTCAAACTTAAATATAGGTTTGTTATTTTTCCTCGCGATGGCGTCATTATCTGTTTATAGCGTTGTATTAGCTGGTTGGGCATCAAATTCTAAATATGCGATGCTAGGAGGAATGCGCGCCGCAGCGCAAACAGTAAGTTATGAAGTTTTTATGGGCTTATCTGTGATGGGCGTAGTGCTATTAACAGGCTCCTTTAATTTGCGAGAAATCGTGTTAGCACAAACTGATGGTTGGTTAATACAAAGCCAGTTTATTGGTTTCTTTGTCTTTCTTATTGCTGGTGTTGCCGAAAGCCATCGTTTACCTTTTGACTTACCTGAAGCTGAGACCGAACTCACCGCAGGTTTCCATACAGAATACTCAGGTTTGAAATTTGCCCTGTTTTTCTTAGGTGAATACTTAAGCGTTACCCTTATTTCTGCCATGTCTGTGGTGTTGTTTTTTGGTGGGTGGTTAATGCCTTCACCTCTAGATACTTGGCTACCACCCCTAGTGTGGTTTATTTTAAAAATTCTATTTTTTGTCTTCTTTTTTATTTTATTAAGAACTTCACTACCGCGTCCGCGTTTTGACCAACTATTGGCATTTGGTTGGAAAGTTATGCTACCTGTTGCTTTAGTTAATTTATTAATTACGGCAGCTTTACGTTTAGGGGGAATACTTTGATGAACATTTATTTCAATGAGCAGGTTAGTCGAAGGGAAAGAGTGAGTAGGAGGCTGAAATGTTAAGTCAAATACGTACAATGTGGTTAGTGCTAAAACACACATTTACCAAAGCAGATACCGTGCAATATCCTGAACAAAAACCATATTTGGCACCACGTTATCGTGGACGAATTGTTCTGACACGGGACCCTGATGGTGAAGAGCGTTGCGTTGGTTGCAACTTATGTGCGGTTGCTTGTCCGGTTGATTGTATCGCATTACAACAAACTATTGACGATGACGGCCGTAAGCGGGCAGAGTTTTTTAGGATTAATTTTTCTCGTTGTATTTTATGTGGTTTTTGTGAAGAAGCTTGCCCAACGTATGCGATTCAGTTAACGCCAGACATTGAATTAGCTGAATATGACCGTAAAAACTTAGTTTATGAAAAAGAGCATTTGTTAATTAACGGTACGGGAAAATACCACGACTATAATTTTTATCACCACAGTGGTATTAAAGTCGCAAATAAAGGCAAAGGAGACGCTGAACAAGAACGTCCTCCTATTGATATTAAAGGATTAATGCCATGAGTCTATTTGCTTCAATTGAAGGTTTATTCTATTTAGCCGCAAGTATTGCAGTTATCGCGAGCTTAAAAGTGGTGACGGGGAAAAACACAGTACACGCATTATTATATTTAGTGATTTCTTTACTCGCGGTTGCTGTGTGCTTTTATTTAATGGGTGCACCTTTTGCCGCCGGTTTAGAAGTGATTGTTTATGCTGGCGCTATTTTAGTTTTATTTGTTTTTGCGGTAATGATGTTTGGCTTAGGTGTTGATGAAACAATACATGCCCCCCAATCAAGAGGATTATCACTTTGGTTTGGACCTATACTTTTGGGTACATTGTTATTAATTGAACTGGTTTTTGTCATTGATAACAGTGAACTCACACTGCAATTAAGTCATAACGTGGTTGATGCAAAGCAAGTGGGGATTTTGCTTTATGGACCTTATTTATTAGCGGTTGAAATCGCCTCTTTTTTATTATTAGCAGGCTTAGTCGCCGGGTATCATTATGCTAAACCAGAACATCAGGGAGGACGGTTATGACCGATATCCCTCTCGTACATGTCTTAATACTATCAAGCCTGTTATTTACTATTGGCTTTGTTGGTGTGGTTGTTCGTAAAAACACGTTGTTTATGTTAATGAGTTTAGAAGTCATGCTTAATGCTGTAGGTGTTGCTTTTATTGGCGCGGGTAGTGTCTGGCAAGAAGCAGATGGACAAATTATGTTTATGTTAATTTTAACCTTGGCGGCGGCAGAAGTTGCTGTGGGGCTCGCGTTATTAATACGTATGCAGCGACATTATCGAACGTTAGATATTGACGTACTCAGTAAAATGAAAGGGTAGTGAACCATGAACTTATTAGCAAGTTTACCGTTATATCCGCTGCTCAGTTTTTTAGTATTGATCAGTTTTGGAAAAAGACTTTCTTGGGCAGTAGCATCATGGCTAAGTGTTGGCGCAATGGGACTGTCAGCACTTTGTAGTTTAGTATTGTTCGCTCAACTATCAACAAGTGAAGTTAACGTTATTACGTCGCACTTGTGGCAATGGTTTTCAATTGGCAGTGCTAAGGTTAATGTGAGCTTTTACCTTGATGCACTTTCTGCAGTGATGATTTTAGTGGTGACGGGGGTGGGTTTTCTTATTCATTTATTTGCCGCTATCTATATGAAGAATGATGAAAACTTCACACGATTTATGGCGTACATGAATTTATTTATTGTTGCTATGTTGGTGTTGGTATTAGCGGATAACTTAGTTTTACTCTATTTAGGCTGGGAAGGCGTAGGTCTATGCAGCTTTTTGTTGATTGGTTTTTGGTACCAGGAAAAAAGTAATGTATTGGCGGCACGTAAAGCTTTTATTGTTACCCGCATTGGTGATACCGCCATGGCGATAGGTTTGTTTTTATTATTTAAATCCCTCTCAAGTTTAAATATTGTTGAAATTAACCAGCTTGCGCAAACCTCCGATGTATTTTCACTGTCTTTAGCAAACAATGAACCTAGTGATGCTTATTGGGCTGCTTTATTATTACTCGGCGGCGCGGTAGGTAAGTCAGCACAATTGCCATTACAAACTTGGCTCCCCGATGCCATGGCCGGACCCACACCAGTAAGTGCACTTATTCATGCCGCAACAATGGTTACGGCAGGTGTTTATTTAATTGCCCGTATGAATGGCGTATTTATAATGGCTCCAGAAGTCATGACTTATGTTGCTTGGTTAGGCGTTATTACTTTGCTACTCGCAGGTGTTGCCGCTTTAGCACAAACAGATATTAAGCGTGTTTTAGCCTATTCAACAATGAGCCAAATAGGCTATATGATGTTGGCACTTGGTGCAGGAGCATGGTCGGCAGGTGTTTTTCATTTAATGACACACGCCTTCTTTAAGGCTTTATTATTTCTAACGGCTGGCGCTGTTATTCTAGCGTTACATCATCAACAAAATCTTTTTAAAATGGGAGGGTTATTAAAGAAACTTCCTTTTGAGAGTGCTCTATTTTTTATTGGTTTGTCGTGCTTAGTCGCTTTACCCGGAACATCTGGATTTTTCTCTAAAGAAGCTATTATTGCGAGTTTATGGTCTTCGCCAACCGCAGGCGCAAGTTTGTGGTGGTGCGCTATTTTAGGCGCATTACTCACCAGTATTTATAGTTGTCGATTATTCTTTTTAGCGTTTTTAGGTGATCAGCGTTTCCCTAAGGACTTAGTGATCAGCGAACATGTTGACACTAACTACATATTACGCGCAGCTTTAGTTTTTTTAGCCTTATTGTCATTATTTGGCGGTTTGTTTACTGTGGATCTATCGACGGTTTTACCTGTAAATAATAAAAGTGAGCTATCGCCTGACTGGTTGCATATTGTCGCGATTCTCACACCTTTTATTGGTATCGCGTTTTCATGGTTTTACTTTAAGCGTTATCGCAATAAAGGCATTACTTCACTTGAAGAAAGCCAATCTTCTTGGGTGGTGTTTTGTCGTAATGGTTTAGGTTTTGATGTTATTTATCGTTTTCTTTTAGTTAAACCTTATTGCTTTATCGCCGAATTAAATCGCCGGGACTTATTTGATCAACTGATCATGTTATCCGCTCGGTATGTGGGGATTTGGCGAGATATATTATCCGCTAGTCAAAACGGTAGTTTACGCTGGTTTGCCGCCACGTTCGGTTTATCTATGGTTGGCTTGATTTTAGTGGTGATTTTATGATGCTAACTTTCGTTATTTTTGGCTTGTTATTAAGTGGCAGTCTCGCGTGGTATACCGATAATAAAACCTTTTTAGGACTGAAATTTCAAGCAAAATGGATGGCTTTAGTTAGTGTCATTGCTTTTGCCTTTATTTTTTCTTTCTCGGTATATTTATCACCGTTAAGTTTTCTAACGTTACAAACGATCACGCAAGTTCCTTGGATCAACTCGTTAAATATCAATTATGCACTTGCCCTTGATCATTTAAGTATTACGCTCATTATTCTGGCCTTCTTCCTCGCAGTAATTTGCATCTTAGTTTCATGGGATGAAATACAAGAAAAAGCAGGTTTTTATTATTTTAATTTACTGGCCACTTTTGTCGGGATTATTGGTGTTTTTTCTGCGGTAGACATGTTTTTATTCTTCTTTTTCTGGGAAGTTATGCTACTCCCTATGACGGCTATTATTGCCATTTGGGGCCATGAAAAACGTTATTTTGCAGCGATAAAGTTCTTCATCTTTACACAAGTCAGTAGCCTATTAATGCTCGTGGCTATTATTGCAATGGCTTATATTTATCAACAACAATTGGGGGATTTAAGCTTTTCTTATCAAGACTGGTTAGTCCTCGAACTTAATGATGACATAGCGCAATACCTCATGTTGGGATTTTTTATTGCTTTTGCAGTGAAATTACCTTCTGTTCCCTTACATAGTTGGTTACCTGACGCCCATACCCAAGCCCCCACTGCGGGTAGTGTGTTATTAGCTGGGGTATTATTGAAAACAGGCGCCTATGGCTTGATACGCTTTGTTATTGAGCTTTTTCCTCAAGCGAGTGAAAATTTCGCTCCTATAGCGGTAACACTTGGCGTTGTTAGTATTTTGTATGGTGCAAAAATGGCGTTTGCCCAAAGTGATTTTAAACGCTTGGTTGCCTATAGCAGTATTAGCCATATGGGCTTTGTCATGTTGGCATTATTCAGCTTTAATGAAATTGCTTACCAAGGTGCTATTGTTACTATGGTTGCGCATGGCTTAAGTAGTGCGGCATTATTTTCGCTGGCAGGTATGATTTATCAACGTATCCACTCAAGAAATTTAAGTGATATGGGGGGATTCTGGCAAAGTGCACCTCGCATGGGAGGTTTTGGACTTGCGTTTGCCGCTGCAGCTTTTGGTCTGCCGGGCTTAGCTAACTTTGTTGGTGAATTTTTAAGCTTAGTAGGAGCTTTCAAAGTATTTCCTTTTATGGTGATACTCGCGGCTTTTGGGTTAATAGGCTCGGCAATATATGGCATGGTTTTGTTTCAAAAAACATTTCAAGGAAGTTCTTCCAAAATCGTACGAGACTTATCATATCGCGAACTTATTATTAGCAGTAGTTTATTGATATTACTTGTTATTTTAGGCCTATATCCTAATTTTGTTTTACAATACTTTCGAGGCGTTATCTGATGAGTACATCTCCTGAAATAGCTAACAGCGTTATATTAAGTACGCAAATGTTTGTCGCCTTATCACCAATTCTGTTGCTTTCGTTTGGTGTTGTGTTGTCATTATTGCTGATCGCTTGGCAGCGTTCACAAAAAATGATTGCCCTATTTACTCAATTCATTTTGTTTTCTACTTTATTGTTAACTCTTCATTTGCTCAGTGGTGATTTACTCGTCGGTAGTGGGACCCAAATAACCACGCTATTGCGTGTTGACCGATTTAGTTATCTGAGCTTTGTTTTAATCTGTTTTTCAGCAATAGTTGTCGTTAGTTTAAGTCGTTCTGTATTAAAGTCGGAAGTAGAAGTACATGACGAATATTATTTGTTAATTTTATTAGTGGTTTTAGGGGCTGGGATACTGGTGGTTAGCGACCATTTTGCAAGTTTATTTTTAGGCTTTGAATTATTGTCAATCAGCTTAGTGGGTCTAGTCGGCTATTTTCGTGAACATAAATACGCGGTCGAAACCGGTTTTAAATATTTGATATTAAGTGCTACAGCGTCAAGTTTTATGCTACTGGGTATTGCCTTTATTTATAGTCAAACAGGTAATTTAAGTTTTGCAGTGAGTTCAAATGTAATGCCTTTTAGTGAACAGCCCGTACAAATATTTAACAGTGTCGGTATTTTATTACTATTTTCAGGTATCGCTTTTAAACTATCGCTTGCACCCTTTCATTTTTGGTCACCTGATGTTTATCAAGGCTCACCCACACCTATTACATTACTCATGGCAACGGTTTCAAAAGTGGCGATGTTTACTGTCTTGATAAAATGTTGTTTTTCACAAAATTACTTTACTCATGAAAGCTTCATTGAAATTATTACTGCAGTCGCACTTCTCTCGATGCTTGTTGGTAATATTTTAGCCCTTAGACAACAAAAAATTAAACGATTAATGGCATATTCATCTATTGCTCATTTTGGCTACTTACTCATTGTTTTAACTGTATCCTCTTTAGAAAATACGGACTTTGCATGGCAAAGTGCATTGTTTTATTTATTTGCTTATCTATTAGCTAATATTGCTATATTTACTGTTTTATTAATCTCTGAGAAAAACAGAAGTAATGTGGATAGAGATAGAGATATTCATATTATTGACTGGCAAGGTATGTTTTGGAAAAATCGCTTATCGGCTGTATTAATTATTTTCTCAATATTAGGCTTAGCCGGTATTCCATTAACAATGGGCTTTATTGGAAAGTTTTATTTATTAAATCAAGCCGTTTTATTTAAATCATGGTGGTTAATTTCAGGCTTAGTCATTGGTAGTGGTATTGGATTAGCTTATTATTTACCGGTAATCTTTACTTTATTTAAAAATGACAGAGTGATTGAAAATCAAAATGTTGATGTAAGTGGTGTTTATTTAGTCACAACTGGTAAGCAACTATTTTTGTTTACTCTTTTAATAGTCACCCTTTTACTTGGCGTTTTTCCTGATTCGGTCAGTCAGTTTATTTATCGATAACTTGTTTGTTGTTGAAAACAGACTATTTAGTCGTCATTCTGACTAAATGATTATTTATCTGAAGAGGTTATAACTTGATGTGTGTATATGTATTTGATTTTATTGTATAAAATAATTGGCGTGATATTTGATTATTATTTATAAAATAAGTTTTGAATAACACTAAAATAATAGGAAATATCTTATGTTTGCACGTCAATCGCTCGATCGTCCCTTTACTCTAATCTCATTGATACTATCTACGGTGTTGATGCTAAATGGCTGTATTGTTATCGCTTCTCCATCACATGCTAATGTTCATCAGCAGAAAGAGCTGAAACTTTCTGCGAGTTCATTGAAAACACTTGATATTGAAGTGGGTGCCGGTGGCTTAATTATAAAAGGCTCTGACCAAACAACTGAAATTAGTGTAATGGCTGACATTTATACCAATTCAAGATCGAATGAAAATTATGAATTTGAATTATCGGACTCAGGTTCAACGGCTTTGCTTATCGCAAAAAACAATCATACGGTATCATGGGGTGGCAACTCACCACGTATTAATCTTGTGGTGACTATTCCAGCTCGCATGATGCTTGAAATAAAGGATGGCTCTGGTGGGATGGATATCTCTAATATTATTGGCTCAGTAAATATCAATGATGGATCAGGTGGTATTAAACTAAACGATATAATAGGGAACGTAATTATTCAAGATGGCTCAGGAGAAATAACCCTCATTGAAATTGACGGCGATATATCTATAGATGATGGCTCTGGAAATATTTATGCCAGTGGAATTAGTGGCAATGCAAATATTGAAGATGGTTCAGGCGACCTAACTGTAAATAATGTGAAGGGGACTATTACGCTTGATGACGGCTCTGGAGATATTAATATTGAAGATGCTGGTGGTTTAAAAATAATTGAGGGTGGTTCAGGTGGTTTGAAAGTGAATAATGTGAAAGGTGCCTTTGAAATTGATAGTTAAGCAGTATAAGTAATAATTTATTATGCCAAATAAGTTCAAGTTCTCCAATTGGAGCTTGGACTAATAATTAGAATAAATACTCTTTTGGAGGTTTTTTGTACGATCCGTGGATATATTACTTGAATGTTTCATTAAGAGCTGTATAATGCGCGCCTCGTCAAGGGTGTTATGAAGGTACTTTGTATTTTGAAAGTATTGGTATTTTCAACCTAATACGAAATGAGTGGGGTTTTCCGCCCAATAGACTTCTTAGCTGATATTTCTTTATTAGCCCTATGTTCTTTAGTGAACGTGCCTTAAGTCTTCCTGGTGGTTTCCTCGTATATATATGCGGGATGACTTGGTTACTTTTAACCTATTCCGCCATAAGAGAAGACAAAATTTATGACTACTTCTAACGATGCTCCTGTGAGCTTTGATTCTTTAGGCTTGCCTGAAACTTTATTATCTGCTGTAAAATCTATCGGTTTTGAAAATTCAACTGATATTCAAGCAAAAACTATTCCCCCATTATTAGCGGGTAAAGATGTATTAGGTGAAGCACAAACAGGTACAGTTAAAACTGCTGCGTTTGGTTTACCTGCACTAGCTAAAATTGATTTATCATTGAAAAAACCACAATTAATGGTTTTAGCACCAACACGTGAATTAGCAATGCAAGTTGCAGAAGCCATTGAAAGCTTCGGTAAAAACATGAAAGGTTTACTTGTTGCTACTTTGTACGGCGGTCAATCATACCAGCCACAATTTCAACAATTAGAGCGTGGAGCTCAAGTCGTTGTAGGTACTCCTGGCCGTTTAATGGACCATTTACGACGTAAAAGTCTTAAATTAGGTAACTTATCTTTTTGTGTACTTGATGAAGCAGATGAAATGCTTAACATGGGTTTCTTAGAAGATATCCAATGGATCCTTGATCACTTACCAGAAACTACACAAATGGCTTTGTTCTCTGCAACAATGCCACCAGCGATTCGTAAAATTGCTAATCGTTTCTTAAAAGATCCTGAACATATTAAAATTGCTGCAGTTAAACAATCAAAAGCAAATATCTCTCAGTTTGCTTGGAAAGTTAGCGGCATTCGTAAAATTACTGCTTTAGAACGTATAGCTGAAATCGTAGATTATGATGCGATGATAGTTTTTGTTCGTACGCGTAGCGACACTGTAGAGGTTGCTGAACAATTAGAGCGTGCTGGTTACCCTGCATTAGCTTTGAACGGCGACATGAACCAAGCACAACGTGAACGTTGTATCGAACAAATGAAGTCTGGTAAGTCTTCTATATTAGTCGCGACTGATGTTGTTGCTCGTGGTTTAGATATTCCACGTATTTCTTTAGTTGTTAACTATGATTTACCAGGTGACAACGAAGCTTATGTTCACCGTATTGGCCGTACAGGTCGTGCCGGTCGTGAAGGTATGTCAATTGCTTTTGTACGCCCACGTGAAATGTACTCTTTACGTCATTATGAGCGTTTGACTTCTGGTGTTATTAACACTTATGAATTACCAAACATTGAAGAAATTGGTAAGAAACGTATTGAACGTACACGTGTTGAAATGGCACAAATTGTTGCAGATAAAGATTTAGCAAACATGCGTGAAATTGTTGAAGCTATGGCGAACGAATCAGAGCTTTCTATGACTGACTTAGCCGCTGCTTTATTGTTCCAAAAACAATTGAATCAACCACTACAACCGAAAGAAGATCCAAAACCTCGTCGCGAAACTCGTGAACGTAGTGATAGCAGAAGTGATAGTAGAAATGACCGCGGTGGTCGTAACGAAAGTCGTGGCGGTCGTAATGAAAGCCGCGGCGGTAAAGAGCGTGGTGCAGATCGCGGTGGCGAACGTGCTCCTCGTAAGGTCAAAGTTAACCGTACGGACGTTGATTGGCAAACATACCGCCTAGAAGTAGGTAAAGAACATGGTGCTCGTCCTGGAGATATCGTTGGTGCGATCGCTAATGAGATTTCATTAGATAGCAGCTACATTGGTGCGATTAATTTACATGACAAGCATACTTATGTTCAGTTGCCAAAAGGCATGCCTGATAAGTCATTCGAGCAATTAAAGCGTGTTAAAATTCGTCGTCAATCATTAGAAATTACAGTTTCAGATGTTAAAACGGTTGAATCAACACCAACAGGTGATCGTCCTCGTAAGACTCAAGAGCGTTCAAATCGTCCTAGTTAATCGATAAGCCCTCAATAAAAAGGTACGTATATCGTACCTTTTTTTATGCCTATAATTTACCAAAAACTTCTAAAAATTTCCTTTGAATTTTCTGTGTAACCATAACTTTACATGTGTTCTGTAGGCTTTATATGGCTTGTCTTCGTATCGAATAAATTCTCATCAATATTTACGTACATTTTCTGTTACGCCTTATAGACTTGTTAGATTTGCTTGTCGCTTTCCCTTCACCATAAACCTAGTGATAATACTTACATTGACTATGTAACAGAGATAAATATGACTGACGTAAAAAACCCACTCAACCTTCGCGGTATCGAATTCACTGAATATGCAACACCAGATTCAGACTTTATGGAAAACGCATTTTATGGTTTTGGTTTTTCAAAAACGAAAACGTTTAAAGGTCGTGATATCGATTACTTTAACCAAAATGATATTCACTTTTTATTAAATAATGAAAAAGCGGGTTTTTCAAAAGAATTTGCTAAGAGTCATGGTCCCGCAATTTGTTCTATGGGCTGGCGTGTAGACAATGCAGATTTTGCTTTTGAAGAAGCTGTTAAGCGTGGCGCTAAATCAGCGGCAAATGAAGAAAACAAACTTCCATACCCTGCTATTTTCGGTATTGGCGACAGCTTAATTTATTTCATCGATAAATTTGCTGCTTCAACAACAAACCCTGGCTCTATCTATGAAGATGACTTTGAAGCAATTGACGCTCCTGTTATCAACGAAGATAAAGGCTTTTTACGTGTCGATCATTTAACCAACAATGTTCATCAAGGAACAATGGAGCATTGGGCTAATTTCTACAAAAATATTTTTGGTTTTACCGATGTGCGTTACTTTGACATTAAAGGTGAAAAAACCGCATTAATTTCTTATGCATTAGCGTCGCCTTGTGGCACTTTCTGCCTACCTATTAATGAAGGTAAAGGTAAGAAAAATAACCAAATTGATGAGTACTTAGATGAATATAATGGTCCAGGTGTTCAGCATTTAGCGTTTATCAGTAATGACTTAGTTGGCTCTTTAGATAAATTAGATAAAAACATTATTGATACCCTTGATATCGTTCCTGAGTATTATGATGATGTATTCAAACGTATCCCTTGGGTTAAAGAAGATCACAAGCGTATTCAAGATCATCAAATACTTGTTGATAGCCAAAAAGAAAATTCGTATTTATTACAAATTTTCACTAAAAACATCTTTGGCCCTATCTTTATAGAAATGATCCAACGTGAAGACGACCAAGGCTTTGGTGAAGGTAACTTTACAGCATTGTTCAAATCGATTGAACTTAATCAAATGGAGAAAGGTACTGTTTAATTTTTAACAGTTTTCTTGCGCCACTGTTAAAGGTCTGCTTATGCAGGCCTTTTTTATTGCTCATTAAAATATACACTAAAATAATTTCACTATCTGCTGTAATCTAAATGCGACTTTGCTTGTCTATTACACAAAGGATTTTGAT
>Ga0115005_10000153_pt1 | contig 49872 bp, 47 predicted proteins | sample ArcOceMetagenome_FD_87163 | JGI IMG/M metagenome (GOLD analysis project Ga0115005, IMG submission 87163) | Marine eukaryotic phytoplankton communities from Arctic Ocean - Arctic Ocean - Greenland ARC118M Metagenome | ecosystem: Environmental > Aquatic > Marine > Oceanic | place: Arctic Ocean... | reverse complement strand
TTGGTAAATGAAGCGTCTGGTTTTGGCACAGGCCAATTACCTGACAAAGAAGGGCAGATGTACCATGTGGGCGAAGACGACTTGTACCTAATTCCAACGGCAGAAGTGCCCGCGACTAATATTTTTAGAGATGTTTTATTGCAAGAAAGTGATCTTCCAAAAACTCTAACAGCTTACACGCCATGTTTTCGTCGTGAAGCAGGGAGTTATGGCGCACATGTTCGCGGCCTAAACCGTCTGCATCAGTTTGATAAAGTAGAAATCTTAAGAGTAGAACATCCTTCAAAATCCTATACGGCATTAGATGGGATGGTAGAACATGTGAAAACAATTTTGGAAGAGTTAAAACTTCCGTATCGAATTCTAAGACTTTGTGCTGGAGATTTAGGGTTTACAGCCGCACTGACCTATGATTTTGAGGTGTTTTCAACCGCCCAAGATCGCTGGTTAGAAATTTCATCAGTCTCTAATTTTGAAACATTTCAAGCCAATCGATTAAAGTTGCGTTTCAAAAATGCAGAAGGTAAATCGGAACTGGCACATACCTTGAACGGAAGTTCGTTAGCACTTCCACGCGTGTTGGCGGGGATTTTAGAAAACTACCAAACCGATGAAGGGATTCAAATTCCAGACGTTTTAATTCCCTATACGGGGTTTTCAGTTATTGATTAATACTAACAATGCGTTTTTATGTATTTAATTATTGTAATATGATTTGTATAAGAGCTGAAATTCCAAAAGAAGTTTGTGAAATTAACGATGAGTTAAAAGCAATTTATCACAGCAACGATTCTATTTGTATTTGGATTTTCAAAACTAGAATTGAACGCAACGAGTTTGTGGAAGAAACTATTGGAATGTTGAAAAAAGAAAGAGAAGAATGTTATATTTCCAACTATAAATAAAAAACGTCAAACGATTATAGTGTTTTAAACTGTAAAGTTGTGGGAGGTGTGCAATTCTTCATAAGTGATTTATTATATTTACAAAAATTCGTTGATGAAATTCATTGCCACCCTTTTTATGAGTCTTTTTTGTTTGGTCTCTTCGGCTCAAGTAGATCCAGCATTGGCAAAAGAGTACTATAAAAAAGGGGATTTTGAAAAGGCCTTGGTGCTTTACAAAAAACTACTTGTGACCTCCCGTTCCCATCCAAATTATACTCTTAAAGTAATTGAGTGTCACCAACAACTTAATCAATTTAAAGCATCTAAAAATTATATTCAAGCCCAGTTGGCGCGTACAAACCACCCACAATTTTTAGTCGAATTAGGGTATAACTATCAGCTTCAAAATAAGTTAAATTTAGCAGTGTCTTACTATGATAAAGCCCTGCAATTAATTGAAGAGCAACCAAAATATGTGTATGGCGTTGCTCAACGATTTGAAGCCCATTCATTGTTAAGTCAAGCGATTCAGGCCTATGAAATGGGTGTTTTAAGCACACCCAATACTAATTATTATTACCAGCTTGCTGGTTTATACGCCGCCCAACAAAATATTGAAAAAATGATGGAGCGGTATTTGGATTATGTTCAAACAAATCCTCCTTTCACTAATCAAGTCATGAGGCTACTTGCCGATTATATATCCGAGGACTCAAGTCAGCCTTATAATCAGTTATTCAAAAAAGTTCTTTTAAAGAAATCCCAAGCTGCTCCAGACCCCCTATGGAACCAATGGTTAAGCTGGTTGCATATTCAGCAAAATGAGTTTTCAAAAGCATTTGTTCAAGAAAAAGCAGTTTACAGACGTAACCCTGAATCCTTACAGGGTCTAATTAACCTCGCTGTTTTAGCAAAAGAAAAGGAAGCCACTAAAACTGCTCTTGCGGTTTTTGAGTTCATAATTAAAAACACAACAGATACACGTTTGCTTATTTTGGCTAACTGTAAACTTTTAGAACTTAAGCAAGAGGTCGCTACAGATTCAAAAAGTTACGAGGAAATACGAGTGACTTATGAAGCGTTGTTAGACCGCTATAAACTTGGTCAGGAAAGTGTAGAGCTTCAACTTTCCTATGCACATTTTTTAGCATTTTTTGACCAAAAGCTTGAGGTCGCTTCAATTTTTTTAAAATCAGCAATTAAGCAAAATTTATCAGCAATAACAGCCGCTAAGTTGAAAATGAAACTAGCCGATATCCTTGTTGCTCAAAGTAAATTCAATCAAGCATTGGTTTATTACACCCAAATACAGATGCGAATTAAAAACAGTCCTTTGTCGCAAGAAGCACGTTTCAAAGTCGCCAAAACTAGTTATTATAAAGGAGATTTTGATTGGGCCGAAACACAATTAAAGATTCTTAAATCATCTACCTCCCAGCTTACTGCCAATGATGCTTTGGAGCTACAGTTATTAATTTCTGATCACAAAAGCAGTGACTCTCTAAATATGGCCTTAAAACTTTTTGCTAAAGCAGACTTATTAACGGTTCAGAAAAAACCAAAAGAAGCCCTTTTGATGTTAGATTCAATTCTTGAGACTCACAAAACAGATCCAATCATGGATCAAGTCTTATTGTTTCAAGCCCATATATATGAGTCGCAAAAGGCGTATGTAAAAGCCGAACACAATTATTTGCAAATTATAAAAGATTATAAAGAAGATATTCTAATAGATGATGCTTATTTTTACTTGGCTGAGTTATATAGACTCTATTTAGGGGACCAAGACAAAGCACGGTTAAATTATGAGTCTATTATTTTTAATCATGAAGATAGTATTCATTTTGTAGAAGCTCGTAAACAGTATCGTTTATTGAGAGGCGATAAAATTAACTAATAACAATACTCTAACCAATGATAATTTATAACGTAACGGCTAATATTGATGAGGGCATCCATGAGCAATGGCTAGAGTGGATCCAGCAACACATTCCAAAAGTTCTTTCAACAGGCTTATTTTTAAAGGCGACGTTTACCAAAGTTTTGGTAGAGGAGTCTATGGGTGGATTGACGTATTCAATCCAGTATTTAGCCCCTTCAAAACAAGCCTTAGAATCCTTTTACGAACTTCATTCATCAGATTTTCAAGCAGAAGAATTACGATTGTTTGCCGATAAAATGCTAGTATTTAGAACGGAATTAGAATGGATTGATGAATATACTGTAACACCACAATAAATGACTGTAAAGGCAAAAAAATACTTAGGACAACATTTTCTTAATGACGAATCCATCGCCGAGAAAATTGCCAATACACTAAGTTTTGAGGGGTACACGCAAGTACTTGAAATTGGACCTGGAATGGGTGTATTGACCAAGTATATCATTAAAAAACCGGTCACCACACATGTGATTGAAATTGATCCAGAGTCTGTTGAGTATCTTCAGGCAAACTTTTTAAACTTAGGGTCTAGAATTGTTCAGAAAGATGTTTTAAAGTATGATTTTAGCGAATCCTTTGGGAGTGACTCTTTTGCAATTATCGGGAATTTCCCGTATAATATATCGACTCAAATTGTATTTAAAACATTAGAAAACCGACACCAAATACCAGAATTTTCAGGCATGTTTCAAAAGGAAGTAGCCCAGCGAATTTGTGAAAAAGAAGGCAGTAAAGTCTACGGAATTTTATCGGTATTGGTTCAGGCATTTTATGAAGCAGAGTACTTATTTACAGTGCCTCCCTCTGTGTTTATCCCGCCACCAAAAGTGGAGTCTGGAGTTTTGAGATTGACCAGAAAAGCCGATTATTCACTCCCATGTGATGAAAAATTATTTTTTAAAGTCGTAAAATCAGCATTTCAACAACGTCGCAAGACCTTGAGAAATAGTTTAAAAACCTATAATTTGTCGGATAATTTAAAAGCAAATACTATCTTTGACAAACGCCCAGAACAACTCAGTGTTGAAGCGTTTATTGAACTGACCACAGCAATAGAAACCGATCATTAACCCGTTTAATTTTGGAAAAAACTAAGCAACATATCCCTTTTGAGATCACCGAGGCCCTAATTGAGGCCCTTAAAGGACTGATTGATTCTAACGATGATAAGGCCGTTTTAGCCCTGCTAAAAGAGGTGCACTACGCTGATATTGCTGAGATACTAGATGATCTCACCCTAGATCAAGCTACTTACGTCATTAAGCTTTTGGATAGCGAAACTACAGCCGATATTTTGGCAGAATTGGAAGATGACGTTCGTGAAAAAGTATTACAAAACTTATCGATTAAGGAAATTGTTGAAGAAATTCAGGAACTTGACTCTGATGATGCCGCCGATTTACTAGCCGATTTATCACCAGATCGTAAGCAAAAAGTAATCGCCCAAATGGACGATAAAGAGCTGGTTGCTGATGTCCAAGAGCTTTTAGCATATGATGAGGACACTGCTGGAGGACTCATGGCCAAAGAGTTGGTAAAAGTATATGAAACATGGACGGTGGCCGGTTGTTTAAGAAAAATTCGCGCACAAGCTAAAGAGGTCAAGCGAGTGCATTCCATTTATGTCGTAAATAAAGAAGAAAAGTTAATTGGACGTCTGTCATTAAAAGACCTTTTAATTGCCAATAATGAAACAAAAATAAACGACATCTATATTCCTAAAGTAGACTCAGTTCATGTAGATGAAGATGCCGAAGAAGTGGCCAAGTTAATGGCTAAATATGATTTAGAAGCCATTCCAGTTATTAATGATGATAAGGTTCTTTTGGGGCGTATTACCATTGATGATATTGTAGATGTTATTATTGAAGAGGCCGAGAAAGATTATCAATTAGCTGCCGGTATTACACAAGATGTAGATGCAGAAGATAGTATTCTCGCCCTCACACGCGCTCGTTTGCCCTGGTTATTTCTAGGGTTATTAGGGGGTGTAGGTGCAGCCGTTATTATGGGTGGTTTTGAAACTATTATTGAAGACTTTCCAATGATATTATTATTCACGCCACTTATTGCTGCCATGGCAGGAAATGTAGGGGTACAATCCTCGGCTATTATCGTGCAAGGTTTGGCCAATGATGAGGTCCGAGGGAGTGTAAATAACCGACTTATAAAGGAAATGTTTTTGGCGGCCTTAAATGGGGTCATTCTAGCCTTGTTTTTATTTGTATTTATATGGGTATGGAAGCAAGATATTGGAACGGCCTTAGCCATCTCATTGTCGCTAGTGGTGGTTATTATTGTTGCAGGAATTATAGGAACGTTTATCCCGTTATCATTACATAAAAAAGGAATTGATCCAGCCATTGCTACAGGGCCATTTATTACCACTTGTAATGATATTTTTGGAATATTAATTTACTTCTCAATTGCCAAACTTATCTTAAACATCTAAGATGAAAATTTTACATCTTGATAGTAATCACCCTTTACTCATAGAGCAACTAACGGATTTAGGTCACACTAATCACGAAGATTATACGAGTTCAAAAGAAGCGATTGAGGCTAAGATTCACTTGTATGACGGTCTTATTGTTCGTAGCCGGTTTCGAATAGATGCCTCTTTTTTAGACAAAGCCACCAATCTTAAATTTATAGGCCGCGTTGGTGCGGGCTTAGAAAATATTGACATAGACCATGCACAGGCGAACGGCGTATATCTTATAGCAGCTCCCGAAGGCAACCGTAATGCCGTTGGAGAGCATGCCTTAGGCATGTTATTATCGCTATTTAATAAGCTAAGCATTTCCGATCGTGATGTAAAAGACGGCAAATGGGAACGAGAAGCAAATCGTGGAAATGAACTGGACGGAAAAACCATTGGTATTATAGGGTATGGACACATGGGTAAAGCGTTTTCAAAAAAACTAAGAGGCTTTGATGTTGAGGTGCTCTGTTATGATATCAAAGCAAATGTAGGTGATGAAAATGCAAGGCAAGTAACTCTTAACGAGCTTCAGGAAAAGGCTCACGTTTTGAGTTTGCATGTGCCGCAAACGGCTGCCACCAACTCAATGGTAAATACCAACTTTATAACCTCTTTTAAACACCCCTTTTGGTTGTTAAACACGGCTAGAGGTAGTTGTGTGGTGACAAGTGATTTAGTTAAAGCCCTTGACTCGAAAAAAATTAGAGGTGCAGGTTTGGATGTATTAGAATATGAAAAATCATCCTTTGAAACGCTGTTTTCAAAGGAAACACCACCAGCACTGAGTCGCTTACTTAAGTCTGATGCTGTCATTTTTTCTCCCCACGTAGCTGGTTGGACTGAAGAAAGTCATCGTAAACTAGCACAAACGATTGTCGATAAATTCAAGTCTCAGTTTCATTAAACTAATAATTTAACGATTTGATAACTCACTTTTTAGTTAAATAAAGTACACTTGCACGGGGTTCTTATGGCATTAAATTAAATAGAAACCCTACTAAATTTAAAGAAAATATAGAAATGAAAAATATACTTGTTTTATGTACAGGAAACTCATGTCGAAGCCAAATGGCACATGGGTATTTAAATCAATTTGCAGCTAATGTTGCGACCGTTTACAGCGCGGGTATTGAAACACATGGTATTAATCCGGGAGCTGCAGCCATTATGAAAGAAGATGGGATTGACATCACTCATCATACCTCCAACCATGTGGATGACTATGCGGCCATAGATTTTGATTTTATCATCACCGTTTGTGACCATGCGAAAGAAAACTGTCCATTTATCGCCAGTCCAAATGCTGTGCGTTTGCATCACGATTTCTTTGACCCGTCTAAATTGATTGGAACAGACCAAGAAAAACACGCTGCCTTCTTAAAAGCACGCACGGAAATTAAAGAGTATATGAAAGCATTTGTGGCGGAACGGTTTTAGGGTGCATAATATTAGGCTTTGAAAACAGGTTGTTGCGCCTGCCACAATTCATAATACCGCCCTTTTTGGTTGTACAGATCTGTGTGTGTACCACTTTCTACTACGAGTCCTTTATCTAAAACAATAATTTTATCAGCATTAACGATTGTACTTAATCGGTGCGCTATTATGACCACTGTCTTGTGTTTCTCCCGCATAGATAGAATTGTTTTTTGAATATAATTTTCTGATTTACTGTCTAGAGAGGAGGTTGCTTCGTCCAAAATTAAAATCTCGGGGTTTTTATATAAAGCCCTCGCAATAGCGATGCGTTGTTTTTGGCCTCCAGAAAGTGAGGCCCCATTTTCGCCAAGATATGTTTCAAAACCATTTGGAAGGGTTTCAATAAAATCTAAAATCCCTATAGATTTACAAATTCCTAAGATATGTTCCATATTTGGGTTGAAGTCTCCAACGGCAATATTCTCAATGACATTCCCTGCGAACAAATCAATTTTTTGAGGCACCACACTTATTATGTTTCTTAAACTGTTTGTATCAATATAATTGATATCTAAATCTCCGACCCTGATTTGTCCTTTTTGAATCGTGTACACTTTTTGTAACAACGACATGAGGGTTGATTTTCCAGAACCACTTTCTCCTATAATTGCGGTTATTTCACCCTTTGAAATTTTGAGATTGAAATTTTCAAATACTTGTACTCTAGTGCCATACCTGAAGCTGACATTGTTGAAGTTTATATCCCCAATTTTTTCATTTGTAAGCGAAATTTTGTTTTCTGAGCTTTCCCGTTCCAAATCCATAATCTCAAATAAACGATCTGCAGCAATGAGTGCGTTTTGTATTTGTTTATTGGCTCCAATAAGGCTGGCTGCGGGTCCGGTAAAGTAACCGATTATAGCATAAAATGACAAGAGCTCGCCAGCCGTAATTTCTCTGTCTATTACATAATAGGACCCTGCCCATAACAAAATGATGGTGAACAGTTGTGACACAAAAGAAGAACTTGTTCCCGAGAACACCGAGTTTAGGGCAGATTTATACCCCGTTTTAAGTAAATTGATAAATTTCGTTTCTGTTTTGATGTTGGCAAAATCTTCCAATCCAAAACGCTTGATAGTGCTTACAGCATTAAGCGATTCTACAAATTGACTTTCCAATTCGGCACCCTGCTCCATTAGTTTGCGTTCTACTTTTTTATTTAAGCGGTTGATGATAAAATAGATAATCGCATACACAGGAATGACGAGCAACATGATTAGTGCGAGTTTCCAATAATAGAAAAACATCAGCCCAAATGAAAATATAAGAATGAGAACATTCACGGTCAGGGATAAAGAGACGCCATTGATAAAGGTTCTAATTTTTACTGCATCATTGATCCGTGAAATGATTTCTCCAACACGCATGGTGTCAAAAAAGGACTGTGGTAATTTGAGGAGGTGTTTGTAGTAACCTAATATGAGTCGGGCGTCAATTTGCTGTCCTGTTTTGATGAGGAACACATCTTTATAAATGCCAATAATAAATTGGAGTAGCAGTAGACCCAGCATAATCACGCCTAATAAATTCAATAACTTTGTATTTCCACTGACAAGCACAAAATCCGTTATTTTCTGAATAAAGATGGATGTTGAAAATCCTAATAAAGTATATACGATGGCGCCCAAAAAGGCTTGTGCCAATACAAATTTATGCGGCTTGAGTAAAAACCAAAAACGCTTGTAAACAGATATTTTGTCATTTCCTTTCTCAAAGGTTTCATTAGGTTGTAAAATGACCAGAACTCCCGTCCATTCTTCAAGAAATGCTTTATGTGTTTTTTTGTCTAACTTTCCAGTGCCAGGATCCATAACCGTGATGTGGCTTTTGGAAACACCATAAATGACTACATAATGATGGAGTTGTTTCTTTACAATAATATGAGCGATGGCTGGTATGGGAATTTTGAAAAGGCTGTCCAAAACGCCTTTGACCCCTTTGGCCTCAAACCCTAGTTTTTCTGCGGCTTCGATGAGTCCTAAAACGTTGGTTCCTTTTTTGTCAGTGCCTGCATATTGACGAATACGAGCAATGGGCAATTCTAGGTGGTAGTGTGCTGCAATAGAAGCAAGGCAGGCAGCACCACAATCGGTGATGTCATGTTGTTTTATTTTTATGGAAGCCATGATAAATGCGTTTACAAGCAATAGTAGTTGACTTCACTGCAAAAAAAGTGCACTCTAGCGTTTTTTAGAGATTAAATTCCTAATCCTTCTTTGAAACAGTCCCAATGAGAGAATAAATAGCTAAAGAACAGAAACGTTATTACAATAAAGAAAATGATTTTTTTTGTGCGTTTTTTTCATGGTTTGTTGTTTTATATTCAGCCTAATGCATCCAACACATAGGAAACGAATGCCCGTCCAAAAGTAAATCCAATGACTAAAAGTAAGCTAACAGCTAGAATAATAAAGAATTTTTGACTTTTAGTTTTCATGATATTTAACTTTAGTTACTCTGCACATTACAATTATGAATATTATTGCAGAAAAAATAATGATGAAAAGACTGTAATCACCAAAAATATTTTCAATGGAGTTTATTTGTGAATCCCCATATTTATAATGAATATAAGACGCTAAAGTGATAGATATGTTTGCGATCATATGCAAAATGATTGCGCTTAATATATTTCGATCTTTAGTATAAGAGATGCTACAAATAACCCCTATTATTAATGCTGTTAATATTTGACTTATATTTATGTGTATTACAGCAAATAAAATAGAAGAATATAGGATTGCTCTTAATTTTGAAATATTTTTATTATTTAATAAGCCTTCAAGTATTATTCCTCTGAATATTACTTCTTCTATAATAGGCCCAATAAATATCCCTCCAATTAAATACGTAATCGAAGCAAAAGGGTCTTGAGTTTGTATAGAGTCTTCAGACATTAACGACTCGAATAGCTTTACAATTGGTGTTGCAAAAGCAAAAATGGATGCAATTAATAGAATAAGAAGATCTTTTTGAACCTGAAATTTAATATTGTACTCAGAATACGTGTATTTTTTATTTAACAGTTTAACTACAAAAAGAATTGAAACAAAACCTAATATGTAGCCTAGGAATAACACTAATTTCTTATCAACCCATTGATTTAGAACTCTAGTAAGTGTAACGGAGATAATACCAGAAGTTGCAATAAAAATTAATACAATAAATACAGATTGAATTAAGTTTTTTGGGAATTCCACATTAGAAATAGATTTTTTTTGTGTCATATAAATGTATAAAAATTAAGGTATTATAATTTTTATAATACCTTAAAATAATAGTTGTTAGTCATTCCACCAAGATATGATAGCTCCAATAGCTAATCCAGTAATGTTTTGACTCATAACAAAAGCATTAACACCAGCCTCTACTGCAAAAATAATACACTAAGGAAAAAAGCTGTAATTTTTTTCTTAAAAGTATCATTTTTATTTAGAAGTAATTTTGAGCTTAAGTAAGCTAATGATTTCATTTTTTAATTTACAGAATTAAACCCGTCTAAAAATCCTTTAATAAACCCACTAGTATATAATAAATAAGCAATGGCTATCAATAGGAGTAGTACTTGCCGGAGTCAGAGTTATTCTTTTAAGGAATCCTTTTTCTTTTTAAAATCATTTTTAAAGACAATAGAAAATAGAAGTAAACCTAAAAGACAAGACGTTAATATTGGCAAAATATTTTCATGTTTGCCATCGACAATAAATTGAAACAATATGATAATAATAGGAATCGCAAGGTATTTTTTTGGATTCTGGTTTTTGCTTAATAACTTAGTTATAAGCAAAATTAAGAATGTGCCTAAAAAGTATAGTAAATAATGGGTCATAATCATAAATTACAAATAAAACCCACATATACAAAAAGTTATGTGGGTTTATTTCCTAAATTAATAACAGGAATTACCATTTGCCGCCTCAAATCCTTCTTGAATTCCTGATGTGAAGGCATCTAATGCGCCTGAAGGGTTATCTATCAAGTCATAAATTGCAGCACCAACAACTCCTGCTACAACTCCCCACCAAAATCCTCCGTTAATTTCTAATAATTCTTTTTGATCTAGTTCCTTTAAATTGTTCATTTATTTTATATTTTAAAGTTAAACTTTATTAAAACCAGTTGCGTATTGGTAATTACTTTCTACTTCAGAACTTAAAGGATCATTTATTCCACTTCCAAGCCCGCCAATGAACCCAACAATACATCCCAACGCATACCATAATCCGCCCCCCCCTCCATCAGTGGTTTTCATTTCTCTAGCATTCAGTTCTTGAACGCCATAATTTTCTAAATGTTTCATAATTTTTTAGATTTGAGTTTATACTAATTTTTTGTGGCCTGCAAAACGGTTTTGCAGCACCGGTCTAAACCTTAAATTCAGTTACGTCTAACGGAGCTCTGCGTCCAGAGTTTTAGAGTTTAGAAGCATAAATATAAACGTGTTCACTGCAACTTCCTTGCAAGGTGCAAATTTTCTCCTAAAAAATAACTGCCACCAAAAATTTCAGTCACCTCATCGCCGTTTAGTACGGTTACAGAAATAGCTACTTGTAAATCAAAGGCGTTCGTGTAGTAATAGGTTTCTATATTTCTACTGTAACGGATCTCTGCTTTGTAATCCTTTAGATTATTCATTAGTATATACACAGAGCGTTGACTAATTTGCATTAAGTTTGCTAATTGTTTTGGTGCCCCTGTATTTTCGTTTTTAATTCTTAAATGCAATAGCTGTAAGCGTTCCAGTGTTTTTAGGTTTTTCATGTGTCTTTATTTATTTTTTTAACGTTCACACTTCGACTGCGCTCAGTGCAAGTATGTACATACATTTAATTTGTTCCCTTGGGTTTAGAGCTTAGCGGTTTGATGTTGTCCTGGGTTGATCCAATCGTCCACTTTGTCATATAATAAGTCAAATAAACTTCGGTTGGCTAATTTGAATTTTGCGGTGAGTGTCATGCCTTTTTTCAAAGGCCCTACATAGCCATTTTTGAGTGCCAGCTGGGGAGTTTTGATGCTGCAATACACTTTAAAAACCGCTTTGTTATCAACAAACTCAATATCTTTTGCAATGTCTGTAATACGTCCACTAGACATGCCCCATTGGTTGTAGTTATAAGCATCTATCTGGAAATTCACCTCGCTGTCCATTTTTAGCAGGCCAATATCATAGGGGCTTACATAACATTCTATTCGCAGTTCCGTATCAGGAGATAATTCGGCAATGGTTTGCCCGGCCGCCAGATAGCTGTTTTGTCCTGTGCTCACACTACTGACTAAAGTCCCCGAAATAGGGGCTGTTACGGTATATAAGTTTCTGTTTTGTTGGGTTTGGTAGAAGTTGCTCTCTAGCTCTACTAATTTGGATTTATAGTCCGTAAGTGCGGCTTGCCAAGCATTGTACTGCTGCTCATGCAATTGATGAATGTTACTCTTTATCAGATCATATTCTAGTGTTTTGTTTTCGTGTTCCACCTTTGCAATGACGCCCTTGTCAAATAGTTTTTTAGAACGATTATAATCGCGTTTTAATTTATTAAACTTTGTTTGAAGCTCATATTCTTTTTGTTTAAAAAGAAGCGTCTCGTTTTGAAATTTAGGAGATTTCAACGCTTTAATCTGAATTTTCTTAGCCTCAACGATATAAGATAAATCTTGAATAAATAAGGTGGTTTCTTCAATTTGACGCTTTGATAAACTTAATTTTTCAGCAATTATAGAAGCATCAAAAGACACTAAAGTGTCTCCTTTTTTCACAAACATATTATTGTTTAAATAGGAGGCATTAATTTTTCCAGAAATGGGTGCCGTAATCGTAATTCGTTCTTTATCAGGTTTGATAATCCCGCGGGAGGTTGAATAAATATCAACATTGGTAAAGGGGAGTAGGGCTAAAGCAGTAATAACAAAAAGTAAAATAATAAGGTATATAACTTTACTTTTAGTACGATGTCGAAACATATGGGTTTCAACGGTGCTTTCAGTGATTTCCTTGGGGAAAACTTGTTTCATAATTTTAGGTTAAGTACTAAGGCAGTCTAAAACTACAAAAATTAGACTTAAAATAAGATGAAATTTAGTTAATTATTTACTGGGGGTCCAAACTTGCGTTCCAGCTCTGTCTGAAATTCTTCCATCACAGGACGTACGGTGCTGTCAGGTAAGTCCGCGATACGGATGTACATCAACCCATCGACGGCATTATTAAACAGAGGGTCTACATTAAAAGCAATCAAACGCGCATTTTGTTTAATATACTTTTTGAGCAGTACAGGCAGTCGTAGGGCCCCAGGCTCAATTTCGTCGATGAATTTATCAAACTTATTTAGATCTGATTCGGTGGCATCAAACACAAAGTCCTTATCCACATCTTTAAGCTTTACTTTAAATTCTTTTTTTGGGGTGATGTACTGCGCCAAATAAGGATCATAGTAATGCGATTTCATAAATTCAATCATTAATGATTTTGAAAAATTCGAAAACCGATTGCTAATACTCACTCCGCCAATAAGGTATTTGTGATCGGGAAATCGAAGGGTGGTGTGTACAATGCCTTTCCATAACAAAAATAAAGGCATCGGTTTTTGCTGATAGTCTTTAATAATAAATGCACGGCCTAGTTCAATAGACTGGCTCATCATAATGTGTAGTTCAGGCTCAAATCTAAATAAGTCTTGTAAGTAAAACCCATCGATTCCTTTGGTTTTGTAAATCTCAGCACCCAAGCCCATCCGATACGCGCCAGCTAAGCATTTAGCCTCGGTATCCCACAAAAACATGTGGTGGTAATAATGGTCAAATTTATCTAAGTCAATCGCTTTATTAGTGCCTTCTCCAATGGCTCTAAATGTAATTTCACGTAAGCGCCCAATTTCGTGAAGTAGGTTTGGGATTTTAGCAGCCGGAGCGAGATACACTTCGTAGTTTTTGCTTGTTAATAAATGGTGGTCTTCCGCTTTTAACATTGAAACTTCCAAAAGCATACCCTGTTTAGATATAGGAGTCACAATCCTTTTTGGGGATTTAGTCCCCTTCAAGCTTGATGAAATGTTAGTGAGCCTTTTTGCCTTTTCAAACGAATTTGAAAGTATATACGTTTTACGCCGTATAAAGTCAGTGAAGCCCTCCAGTGTAGTGTGCTCCTTTTGGGCTTTTACGCTAATGGGTTTTCCAATTCGTATTTTAATAACCCTATTTTTTTGGGTCAGGAGCTCCGAAGGAAGTTTAGCCGTTCTAAAGGAGTCGCCTAGTTTTGATAGCCGATAAAATAAGCGGCTGTTTTTTGCATGAAAATAAATGGGTACCACAGGAACGTTAGCTCTCTGAATGAGTTTCATAGCGGCAGGTTCCCAAGGTTTATCAACCACAAGCTTTGCTTTTTTGTGAGTGGAGACTTCCCCAGCTGGAAATATGCCTAAGGGGTGCCCGTTTTTTAAATGTAGTAATGCTTTTTTGAACCCTGCAATACTTGATTTCACTTTTTTATGATTCTCAAAAGGATTCACAGGTAATATGTAGGGTTTAAGAGGTTTAATGCGATGCAATAAAAAATTTGCAATAATTTTAAAATCACCCCGCTGTTCCAACATGAGTTTCAATAATAAAATGCCATCAATACCGCCTAGGGGATGATTTGAAACTGTGATGTAAGCCCCGTTTTTTGGAAGACGCTTTAAATCCTCTTCTGGAATTTCAAATCGAACTTTAAAGTCGTCTAGAACTCCATTTAAAAAATAAAGATCCTTTTTGTGTTTATTACGATTATAGATGTTATTAATCGTGGTGATTTTTAACGCTTTCATCAAAGACCACGCAATCAAAGCACCGGCTACTCCGTATTTATCGACCTTAATGACTTTCGAAAATTCTTTTGAGGTTACAATACTCATTAGTTTTGGGGCTTACACAAACCCCGTTGTTTGTGAAAGAGTCTCGTCTTATTTAGTTATAATTTGCATGATATCTGGTGAGATTTGCTTCAAAAGAATGTCTTTTCCTTTTTCAATATCTTTTACGGATGCCTCATTATAATGTCGTATTGTATAGAGTTTTACTCCTTCATAGGATTTCACCTTGTACTTCGCTTTTAAATGTAACAGTAAACGCTCCAAATTATTGTAATTACTCTCAATACAGACAGAAAAACTAATAGCTGAATTTTGAATCATGCTTACTTTCATTTTATAATCATGAAGTAAACCAAAAATATGACGGATGTTATCTTCAACGATATAAGAAAAATCTAAAGACGACAGAGAGATTAAAATTTGATTTTGTTTTAAAATATAACAAGGAACTTTTGGAGTTAATTTAAGATCTTTACCAACTCTGGTGCCCTCGTTTAGGGGATTTAAAAAAGACTTAACAAGCAAAGGTATTTCTTTGCGCTGTAAAGGCTGAAGTGTTTTTGGATGTATAACAGAAGCTCCGTAATACGATAACTCTATTGCTTCAGAATAAGAAATAAAACTCAGTAACTCAGCATTTTCAAAATACCGAGGGTCTGCGTTGAGAACCCCAGGAACGTCTTTCCAAATGGTTACCGACTTGGCATTTAAGCAAAACGCAAAAATCGCAGCGGTATAATCACTTCCTTCCCTTCCAAGAGTTGTGGTGAAATTATTGGAATTACTCCCCAAAAATCCTTGTGTAATATTCAATTTTGAGATATCCACTTTTGTGGAGATTAATTCTTGAGTTTTGTTCCAATGCACTTTTGCGTTTCTATAGTAGTCGTCGGTTTTTATATAGTCTCTTACATCAAGCCATGAGTTTGTTAAGCCAATAGTATTTAAGTAATGACTAATAATACTTGTAGATATGAGCTCTCCAAAACCAATAACTTGGTCATACACGAAATTGTAGTTTGGAGATTTGTTGTGGTCAAAAAACTGTACAATTTCTTGAAATAAGTTATCTATGTTTTCAAAAACAGCATGTGTTTCGTTCTCAAACAAGTCTAGTAGAATATTATTGTGATATTTCTTAACCTCTTGTAATGAGCTGTGAAGTTCATGTTTAGCGTCAAAATAATTTGAAATCACCTTCTCCATGGCGTTGGTGGTTTTCCCCATCGCCGATACTATTATAAGGGTGTTGTTATAACCAACGGACTTTAGAACGTTTGCTAGGTTTCTCACGCCTTCGGCATCCTTGACGGAAGCCCCACCAAATTTATAAATTTGCATTAGTTTATTTTTGAGATATAGTTTTTAATTCCTAACGCGTCTAACTGCACAACATTCCAATCTCGCATGATATTAGCTCCTTTCCGTTCGTAAAAGTCTATGGCTGGTGTATTCCAGTCAATAACTTCCCAGCTAACACGTTTTACGCCTAGTTCAGCTCCATGCAGAACTACTTGATCTAATAATGCGGAACCAATACCATGTCCACGCATAGATTTTGAAATAATTAAATCTTCAAGATGTAAAACGGTCCCTTTCCATGTTGAAAATCGAGTATATGCCAAAGCAACCCCTACGATTTTTTCATCTACTTCAGCTACAAAACAATCAAATTCAGCAGCGCTACCAAATCCTTTTTTTTTCAAGTCTGTTTCTGTGATTTCTACTGCATCAGGTTCTTTTTCAAATACGGCAAGTTCAGTGATTAAGTTTAATACTTGCCCCATGTCTTCTTGGGTTGCTTTACGGGTGTGATAGTTCATTTGTATCTTTTAGGTATTTCAAAGATATTAAAAGCCTTTTAATTTCGCTTAATAAAATAGTTACGAAAACGTTATAGTTGTTTAAAAAATATGATATTTGTATAAATATGTATTCTATGTCCCACAAACACCAAACACTTGGCGAATTTATCATTGAAAATCAATCCTCATTTAAATACACATCCGGTGAACTCTCTAGGTTAATTAATTCCATTCGATTGGCTGCAAAAGTGGTCAATTACGAAGTTAACAAAGCAGGATTAGTAGATGTTTTAGGTGCTGCTGGAGATACTAATGTCCAAGGAGAAGATCAGCAAAAACTAGATGTTTATGCCAATGATAAGTTTATCCAAACGTTGGTCAATCGGAATATTGTTTGTGGGATTGCAAGTGAAGAAGAGGATGATTTTATTTCCATTAACAGCACTGATAAAAATAATCAAAACAAATACGTGGTTTTGATGGACCCTTTGGATGGGTCTTCTAATATTGACGTAAATGTGTCTGTGGGTACCATTTTTTCAATTTATAGACGTATAACACCCGTTGGAACTCCTGTGCAAATAGAAGATTTTCTACAAAAAGGAAACGAACAAGTAGCTGCAGGATACATTATATACGGGACCTCAACCATGCTTGTATATACGACTGGAGATGGAGTGAATGGCTTTACCTTAAACCCTGCCATAGGAACATTTTATTTATCACACCCTCAAATGAGATTTCCTGAACATGGCAGTATTTATTCGGTCAATGAAGGGAATTATATTCATTTTCCACAGGGCATAAAAAACTATATTAAATACTGTCAAATGGAAGAAGAGAATCGTCCATATACTTCTCGTTACATCGGTTCGCTGGTGTCTGATTTTCACCGAAATATGATAAAAGGGGGTATTTACTTGTATCCGCCAAGCACCAAAAACCCACAAGGGAAATTAAGACTGCTGTATGAATGTAACCCTATGGCATTTATAGCGGAACAAGCGGCAGGTAAAGCAAGCGACGGCACTTCTAGAATCATGGATATTCTTCCTACTGAACTACACCAACGTGTTCCGTTTGTGTGTGGTAGTATGTCAATGGTTGAGAAAGTAGAAAGTTTTATGCGTGACTCTCAGAGCTCTTAAGTATTTAAATTTTAGCTAGTCTAAGATGAAGGTTGTAACTTTGTGAAAATTTAAAATTAATGCACAAAGCAGGTTTTGTTAATATCATTGGAAATCCAAACGTAGGCAAGTCGACCTTGATGAATGCCTTTATAGGCGAAAAGCTTTCTATTATTACTTCTAAAGCGCAAACCACACGCCACCGTATTTTGGGTATTGTGAACGGAGATGATTTTCAAGTAATTTTGTCGGATACACCTGGAATTATTAAACCCGCCTATGAGTTACAAAGCTCAATGATGGATTTTGTGAAGTCTGCTTTTGATGATGCAGACATCTTAATTTATATGGTTGAGATTGGCGAGAAAGAATTGAAAGATGAAGCTTTTTTTGAAAAAATTAAATCATCTAAGGCACCGGTATTAATGTTGTTAAATAAAATCGACACCTCAAATCAAGAGCAATTAGAAGCCCAAGCAGCACTTTGGCAGCAAAACGTACCCAATGCTGAGTTTTTCCCTATTTCTGCACTTGAAGGGTTTAACGTAAAAAATGTTTTAGACCGCATTATAGAGTTGCTTCCTGAATCTCCAGCTTATTATCCGAAAGATCAGCTAACAGATAAGCCTGAGCGATTTTTTGTAAATGAATGTATTCGAGAAAAAATATTAATTCATTACAAAAAAGAAATCCCTTATGCAGTTGAGGTAGTAACTGAAGAGTTTTTTGAAGAAGAGGACATCATTCGCATGCGATCTGTAATTATGGTGGAGCGTGAAACTCAAAAGGGGATTGTGATTGGTCATAAAGGAAGCGCATTGAAACGTGTAGGGGTTGAAGCTCGAAAAGATCTAGAAAAATTTTTTGGTAAACAAGTACACTTAGAATTATATGTGAAAGTCAATAAAAATTGGCGTTCTAATCAAAATCAACTTAAACGTTTCGGATACAACAACTCCTAAAACACAGCTATTTTTTTTCTAGCAGCTGTGTGGTTAATTGGGTTGAGATGTATATATTTTTTAAACTTTCATAAAAAAGAGCTTAGCAAAGGTATATTTCCTATTTTTGCAGCAATTTTCAAAAGCATATGAGCAATATTGTAGCGATAGTAGGACGTCCAAACGTAGGTAAATCCACGTTTTTTAACCGGTTGATTCAAAGGCGAGAAGCCATTGTAGATGCTGTGAGTGGAGTGACCCGTGATCGTCACTATGGTAAAAGTGATTGGAATGGCAAAGAATTTTCATTGATAGATACTGGGGGCTATGTCCTTGGAAGCGATGATGTTTTTGAATCCGAAATTGACAAACAAGTTGAGTTAGCGATTGAAGAAGCAGATGCTATTATTTTCATGGTAGATGTGGAGTCTGGGGTAACCGGTATGGATGAAGATGTGTCCAAGCTACTACGAAAAGTTGATAAGCCTGTTTTCCTAGTTATTAATAAAGTCGATAACGCGATGCGTGAGCAAGACGCTGTTGAGTTTTACGCTTTGGGATTAGGAGAGTATTATACCATTGCAAGTATCAATGGTAGTGGTACAGGAGATTTATTAGACGCTTTAGTTAAAGCACTTCCAGACGTAGAAGAAGTAGAGGAAGTAACTTTACCAAGGTTTGCGGTAGTAGGTCGTCCAAATGCTGGAAAATCATCCTTTATCAATGCATTAATTGGAGAAGATCGTTATATAGTGACTGATATTGCGGGAACTACTCGTGACTCTATAGATACAAAATACAACCGTTTTGGTTTTGAATTCAACCTTGTTGATACGGCGGGTATTCGTCGTAAAGCCAAGGTAAAAGAAGATTTAGAATTTTATTCAGTAATGCGTTCTGTACGTGCCATTGAACATGCAGATGTGTGTTTGGTGGTTTGTGATGCCCAACGTGGATTTGACGGTCAAGTTCAAAATATTTTTTGGCTTGCACAGCGAAACCACAAAGGCGTTGTTATTTTGGTAAATAAGTGGGACTTAATAGAAAAGGACACCAAAACAACCAAAGCCTTTGAGACCCATATTCGTCAACAAATTGAGCCTTTTACTGATGTGCCTATTGTCTTTATTTCAGCGCTTTCTAAGCAACGTATTTTTAAAGCCATGGAAACAGCTGTTGAGGTTTATAACAACCGTGCCAAACGTATTAAAACGAGTGTATTAAACGACGATTTATTACCGATTATTGAAAACTATCCCCCCCCTGCTCTTAAGGGGAAGTTTGTGAAAATAAAATATATAATGCAGCTGCCAACCCCGCAGCCTCAATTTGCATTTTTCTGTAATTTGCCACAATATGTAAAGGAACCTTACAAGCGTTTTCTAGAAAACAAGTTAAGAGCGCTTTATGACTTTAATGGAGTTCCAATTACAATTTACATGCGTAAAAAATAGAAATCTAAGCAAGGTTTCACAATGGTTGTAAATCTCTGAACTAGAGTTGTTTTTTGATTTTAATCAACTCGTTTTTAACGTGCTCTAATTTTGTAATAATATCAAAATTATCAAGCGATTTATGGTCCTGTTCCTTAAGGTATGTTTTGGCCCCTTCAAGTGTATAACCACGTTCTTTAACTAGGTTGTAGATAAGCTTTAAATTCTGAACGTCTTCGGGTGTAAAACGACGATTTCCTTTAGCATTTTTTTTAGGTTTCAGGGCTTCAAACTCCTTATCCCAAAAACGAATCAAAGAAGCATTGACATCGAAAGCCTTTGCAATCTCACCAATGCTGTAATATCGTTTCGTAGGAAGCTCTAGATGCATTAGTCTAAGGATTGATTTTCAAGTGATGCAATACTCAAAAGTTTATTAAATTCTTCAGTACTTAAGTTCCCGTAGTAAAAATTAACGGGATTGATTCTTTTTTTATTGATAGAGACTTCATAATGAAGGTGTGGTGCTTGAGATCTCCCGCTGCTACCAACATAGCCAATCAAATCGCCGCGTTTCACTCTTTGGCCTCTTTTAACATTGTATTTATATAAATGAGCATACAAGCTTACATAGCCATAGCCATGGTCAATTCTTATATGGCGGCCATATCCAGAGGCCCTTCCATCAGCCCGCTTAACAATGCCGTCGCCAGTAGCGTATATAGGAGTGCCTCTAGGCGCTGTAAAGTCCATTCCGTAATGAAACTTGCGAACTTTTGTAAAGGGATCGCTTCGGTATCCATATCCAGAAGCCATTCGTGTTAAGTCTTCGTTTTTTATAGGCTGTATTGCGGGGATTCTCGCTAAAAATTTTTCTTTATCTTTCGCTAGCGCTGTAATCTCATCGAGTGACTTTGACTGAACTATAATACGTTTTTGTAAAATATCAATTCGCTTATTGGCACTTATAATTAAGTCAGAGTTGCTGAAGCCTTCGTGCTTTTTGTAGCGGTTAACCCCTCCAAATCCCTGCTTTCGTTGTTCTTCTGGTATTGGATTTACCTCAAAATAAAGCCGATAAATTCCATTATCACGATTCTCAACATTAGTAAGGACAGCTTCTGCATCCTGCATTTTTTTATTGAGTAGATTGTATTGAAGGTCTAGGTTTTGTAGTTCTCGATTTAATGCTTTTTCTCTCGGAGATTCAAAGTGCTGCTCGGCAATTAGAATAGTTATAAAACCAAACATTGCGGCCGTAAATAAAAACACAAAAGTGTTTTTTGCGAGTCTCTTGGTATCCCTCTTTATAGGGCGATACGTCAGTGTTTCGGGGTCGTAATAATATTTTACATTAGACATTGCCTAAAAAGTTCTATTTTTGTTAAATATTGGTCAGCCTTTTGGGTACTAAGCCTGGCTTTTAAACAAATATATAAATTGTTTCTAATTAAAGAACGATTTATTATACTAAGCTTAACATTTTCGCATGAAATCTCAAGATATTAGGTCTCAATTTTTAGACTTTTTTGAAACTAAAAAACACCAAGTTTTACCATCCTCTCCGATGGTTTTAAAAGATGATCCTTCTTTAATGTTTGTTAATTCTGGGATGGCGCCATTCAAAGAATTCTTTCTTGGACATGGAACACCTTCAAGTACCCGTATTACAGATACCCAAAAATGCTTAAGAGTTTCAGGGAAGCATAATGATTTGGAAGAAGTTGGTTATGACACCTACCACCATACCCTTTTTGAAATGCTAGGTAATTGGAGTTTTGGGGATTATTTTAAAAAAGAAGCAATAGAGTGGGCTTGGGAGTTATTGACAGAAGTCTATAAAATTGATAAAGACATTCTTTATGTGACCGTATTTGAAGGGTGTAAGCAGGACGGTACTACAATAGATTCTGAGGCGTATGATATATGGAAACAATTGATTCCTGAAGATCGTATTCTAAAGGGAAATAAAGCAGATAATTTTTGGGAAATGGGTGAACAAGGCCCTTGTGGACCTTGTAGTGAAATACATGTAGATATTAGATCTAAAGAAGAAAAATTAAAAGTCTCTGGACAAGAATTAATTAATAAAGACCACCCTCAAGTGGTGGAAATATGGAACCTTGTTTTTATGGAATTTAGCCGTAAAGCCAATGGGAGTTTAGAAGATCTGCCTCAAAAACATATTGATACAGGAATGGGGTTTGAACGCCTATGTATGGTGCTTCAAAATGTAACTTCAAACTATGATACAGATGTGTTTGTTCCAATAATTAGAGAGATTGAAGCAATATCTGGTTGTGAGTATGGAAATCAGTTAGAACAAGATATAGCTATTCGTGTTATTTCGGATCATGTAAGGGCTGTTGCATTTTCAATTGCTGATGGCCAATTACCAAGCAACACTGGGGCAGGTTATGTGATCCGGCGAATATTAAGGCGTGCCGTTCGCTACGGATTTACATTTTTGGATCTCAAAGAGCCATTTATATTCCGATTAGTGACCGTTTTAACAAAGCAAATGGGAGCTATTTTTCCAGAAATACTAGCGCAAAAACAATTAATTCAAAACGTTATTAAAGAGGAAGAGGCTTCCTTTTTAAGAACTCTTGATCAAGGACTGGTTTTGTTAGATCGCATTATAAATACAACTAAAGGCTCTAATGTTTCTGGTGATAAAGTATTTGAATTGTATGATACCTACGGCTTTCCAGTAGACTTAACCGCTTTAATTCTTAGCGAAAAAGACATGACGCTAGATGCCGTTGGTTTTGAAGCAGAACTTCAAAAACAGAAAAAAAGATCTAGAGCTGCCAGTGAAGTTTCTACAGAAGATTGGACGGTGTTATTTGATGATGCTGAACAAGAGTTTGTTGGGTATGACGTCCTAAAAACTTCTGTGAAAATTGCTAAATATAGAAAAGTAACCTCTGCAAAAGAGGGTTTGCAATACCAACTCGTATTTAACCTAACCCCCTTTTACTCTGAAAGTGGAGGACAAGTAGGGGATAAGGGCTATTTAGAGTCAGCGAACGGAGACGTTATATATGTTTTAGACACGAAGAAAGAAAATAATATAGCGATACATGTGGTAGAGCATTTACCTAACAACTTGACAGATACATTTACGGCGATCGTAGAATACAAACAACGATTCCGAACGGAATGCAACCATACAGCAACCCATTTGCTTCAACAGGCATTAAGGGAGGTTTTGGGAACACACGTGGAACAAAAGGGTTCGGCAGTTCATTCTAAATATTTGCGTTTTGACTTCTCTCATTTTTCTAAGATCACTAGTGAGCAGCTAAAGGAAATAGAGAATTTTGTGAATGCCCGAATTGAAGGGAAGTTAAGCCTAGAAGAACAGCGATCAGTACCTATGGAAATAGCTATTTCCGATGGAGCTATTGCTCTTTTTGGTGAAAAATATGGAGATGTAGTTCGTACCATTCGCTTTGGAAATTCTATTGAACTATGCGGTGGAACTCATGTTAAAAACACGGCAGATATATGGCATTTTAAAATTAAATCTGAAGGGGCTGTTGCCGCAGGGATACGCCGTATTGAGGCCATAACAAATGATGCAGCCAAAACGTATTATGCTCAAAATAATGCCAGTTTTGAACAAGTGAAATCAGCACTTAATAACTCAGCCGATCCAATGAAGTCTATCACGGATATAAAATCTGAAAATATAAAACTAAAAAAACAAATTGAATCCCTTCTAAAAGAAAAAGCACTTTTGATGAAAGGCGATTTGAAGCAAGAAGTAGATCTAGTTAATGGAGTGCATTTTTTAGCGAAAATAGTAAATTTAGATGCCTCAGGTATTAAAGATTTGTCTTTTGAATTAGGTCAACAATTTGAGAATTCAGTATTATTATTTGGTAGCGAACAAAATGGGAAGGCACTGTTGTCTTGTTATGTCTCTAAAGAATTAGTAGCATCTAAAGGGCTTAATGCGGGCACTATAGTTCGAGAACTAGGACGTTATATTCAAGGCGGAGGAGGGGGTCAGCCATTTTATGCAACCGCTGGGGGTAAAAATCCTGCAGGGCTTCAAGATGCTTTGGATAAAGCTAAATCTTATATTGAATAATTCAAACCTATAGTGAAGCTTCAAACCCAAATATCAATAGCAAAACAAACGCCCAATATAAACTATGATTCAAAGTTGTTTTTATTAGGATCTTGTTTTGCAGAAAACATTGCCGAAAAATTATCGTATTATAAATTCCAAAACCAGGTTAATCCATTAGGGGTTTTGTTTCATCCTTTGGCTGTTTTAGACTTGCTTCAAAGGGCTCAAGATTCTACCAATTTCTCAGAAAAAGATATTTTTTTCAGTAACGGCTGCTGGCAAAGTTATTCCGCACATTCCCGATTAAATAGTATATCTAAAATAAAAATATTAGAACAATTGAATTTTGCAGTGCATTCCACGAAAGAACAAATTGAGGGTGCATCTCATGTTGTACTAACATTTGGAACGGCTTGGGTATACACTCACATTCAATCTCAGCGTATAGTAGCTAACTGTCATAAGCAACCCCAAAAAGAGTTTGATAAATCAATTTTAAGTATAGATCATCTTAACCAAACCTTTGAGTCTATTATTTCAATTATTAAATCATTTAATCCAGACGTAACTATTGTTTTTTCAATCTCACCCGTTCGTCATCTCAAAGACGGTTTTATTGAAAATAATCAAAGTAAATCATCACTCATTGCAGCGCTTCACCCCGTAATTAACGCAACTTCAAACACCCATTATTTCCCTTCTTTTGAATTGGTAATGGATGAGCTTAGGGATTATCGTTTTTATAAAGAAGATATGGTACACCCTAATCAACTTGCCATTGATTATATCTGGGAAAAATTTCAGGCCTCTTGGATTCTTTCAGCTACCGAACTTATAATGAAAGAGGTGAAGCGCTTGCAGAAGGGCTTGGGTCATAAACCTTTTAACTCTTCATCAAAAGCACATATATCATTTTTATCTAATCTTACTAAAGATGTGAACGCTTTAGTAAGCAAGTATCCCTTCATGAAGTTTTAAGTATAGGGCTTTAAGATCCTAAAAATCTAGTATATTAGCTTCATCAAAACATTGCAATATGTCAAATTCATACGTACGCTTAGATGTAAAAGATAAGGTCGGTTATATTGAATTTTATAACCCACCTCATAACGGATTGCCCGCTTCTATGCTTGCATCCCTTTGCGATTTAATAACTAAAGCCGGCTCAGATCCATCCATTGCTGTGGTGGTTTTGCAAAGTGGTGGAGATCGTGCTTTTTGTGCTGGCGCAAGTTTTGAAGAGCTAATGGCAATTTCAAATATTGAACAGGGTGCTACCTTTTTTGAGGGTTTTGCCACTGTTATAAACGCGCTTCGTTGCTGTCCTAAAATTACAATTGGACGTATTCAAGGCAAAGCAGTGGGAGGCGGTGTTGGTTTAGCTGCTGCCACAGATTATTGTATGGCGACTCATTATTCAGAAATTAAACTAAGTGAACTTACTATTGGAATTGGTCCTTTTGTGATTGAACCCGCAGTCACTCGAAAAATTGGTTTAAGCGCTATGACTCAGCTAAGTTTAGAAGCTACAAATTTCTTCTCTGCTGAATGGGCACAACAAAAAGGATTGTTTGCTAATGTTTATTCTTCTGTCGAAGACTTAGATAGGGAGGTGAAGCTCTTAGCTCAACAATTATGCAGCTATAACCCAGAAGCACTTACAAGGCTAAAAGAGACTCTTTGGAAAGGCACTGGCGACTGGGATGAGTTATTAAAAAAGCGTGCTGCTATAAGTGGTCGCTTAGTATTAAGTCATTTTACGAAACAACAATTAAAGCACTATTAATAATCTTATTTTACCTCAAATTTAAGCCTCTAAATCTAAATTTATGTCAAATTCAATTTCAATTACAAAAATTATTAAATCAAAAGTTGAGACTCTTGATTTTGATAATATTGCCTTAGGGCGTACATTTACAGATCATATGTTTGTATGTGATTATAAAGATGGTCAATGGTCTAATCCCAGAATCACCCCTATGGAGATGATTCCAATGCACCCTGCATGTATGGCACTGCATTATGGTCAAGCTTTGTTTGAAGGGATGAAAGCAACGATTGATTCCAATGGAAGTCCTTTACTTTTTCGACCTGAAAAAAATGCGGAACGTCTTAACTTTAGCGCCAGACGATTAGGCATGCCAGAGTTCTCTGAAACCTTATTTGTTGATGCGTTGAAACAATTAGTAAGCTTGGACCAACAATGGATTCCCCCACAAGAAGGGAGTGCGTTGTATTTACGTCCTTTTATGTTTGCTGATGAAGCCTTTATTGGGATGCGAGCTGCTAACTCCTATAAGTTTATTGTAATGGCATCTCCGTCAAAACCAATATACACAGATCGAGTTCGATTGTATGCTGAGACCTCTTTTATTCGAGCAGCACATGGCGGAACAGGAGAGGCGAAAGCTGCAGGTAACTATGCAGCAGCTGTTCTTCCAACAGAAATTGCTAAATCTAAAGGATTTGATCAAGTACTTTGGTTAGATGCTAAAGAGTTTAAGTACATTCAAGAAGTAGGTACGATGAATATTTTTTTTAAAATTAAGGGCCAATTTGTAACCCCTTCACTAGACGGATCTATCTTAGCAGGTATAACCCGTATGAGTGTGATTGATTTTCTACGCCATAAAGGGTTTGAAGTTGTAGAACGACCCATTACAATTGATGAAATTGTAGAAGCGTCCAAAAACGGTCAGTTAGAAGAAGCGTTTGGAACGGGTACGGCTGTAGGGATTGCAATGATCCAAGAAATTGGATATAAAGACGCCCTTATTCAGGTCTCTGATACTAGCCCTGTTGGACAGTTAGTATTGGATACAATTAACGGCGTTAGAATTGGTAAAATTGCTGACGAATTGAACTGGATGGTCAAGGTAGAATCTTAAATTTATGTTTAATGTTTTTCCATCGATATGCTCTAACAAAAGCGCCTTGATCTTGAGTAATAATAAAGGGTTCTTTATTTTTTAGTGCTTTGAGGTAGCCCATAATATAGTCCCAGAAAAGGCGAATGCGGTGTTTTTTATAAGCGAGCTTTAAAGCTGAAAATAAAGCTAAGATAAACCCATACCGCATTTTGTAAAGTGCGGCTCCTTGTAAATATTTTGCGTTGCGGTTGTAATTAGCGCCCGTAGGTTTCAGATGTTTTACCTGAAGCGATTCGTCCGTTTTAAATTGCCACTTATTGTAGAGAGCCAGTAGCTCATCTATCGTGTCCCATCCCATGGATTTTTTCAGGCCTCCGATTTCTACGAAACATGCTTTTCGATAGGCTTTTAGGGGGCCTCGAATATGCTCTTTTGAAGTGAGATTTTCGAGTTGCCATTTGTCATTTTTATCTATATAACAATGACCTGCCACCATGCCTAGTTCTGGATTTTTTTGGTAATGCTCTGCAAGGGTTTCAAGGTAGTTTTTTGGAAAAATTAAATCGGCATCGAATTTGCAAATCACATCGAAATCAGAATCTAGAGTGTCATAACCTTTATAAAAGGCATTTATGATTTTCCCGCCCGGCAAGTGCTCTACAGTTGAGGTGTTTGAAACCAGAGTGATCCAGGGATGTTTTCTGGCAATTTCATTTACAATAGCTGCTGTGGAGTCTGTTGAGTTGTCATCAACCACGACCACTTTAGTGGGTGGTAAAGATTGATCGATGAGCGATTGAAGCGTCAGGCCAATGAACCCTTCTTCGTTATGGGCGGGTATGACGATATAAAACTTCAAATTCTTTCAGCATAAACAATGTAATACCTTGGAGTAAACCAGCGAAGAATGGGTCTAAAACCTATTTTTTTAGTAGGGTTTGTCCATTTTTTAGTCGCTATGATTTTCCAGCCCGCTTTTTCTAATAACCAATCAAATTGCCAGTCTTCAAATTCGTGAAAATGACAGTCTCTTGGATCCGTTTTACTGCGATAAGCAGTTGAAAACCATAACCTTAATGGAATACTGGCCACGAGTTTTTGTGATTTGATACTTTTTAGAACTGTAAATGGAGACACTAAGTGCTCGAATATTTCAAAAGCTGTGGTCACATCAGAAGTATTAGACTCTAAGAATGTCGTTGTCAAATCTAAGTCTTCGCCTGAAGTGTTTGTAACCTTAAAGCCTTCTTTTTTTAGAATTTCAGACAAAGGGTTTTTAACTCCTAAGTCTAAAATTGATTCGCCGGTATTTATATAGGTTCTAAGAAACTTTAAAGTGTGGTTGTAACGTTTCTTAGGAAAATTAGTAGCGTACATATTAATATTTATAAGTGATAGCGTTGATGTGCATTCCTGCGCCTACACTAGCAAATATAATAATATCTCCTTCATTAATTTCATGGCCCTCCATCTGATTGTTTTTTATGAGGTCTAATAGAGTAGGTACAGTAGCTACAGAGCTGTTTCCCAGTTCATGAATACTCATAGGCATTATCCCATCTGGTACAGCTGTTTTGTAAAGTTTGTAAAAGCGATTTACAATAGCTTCATCCATTTTTTCATTGGCTTGATGTATTAATATTTTTTTCACATCTTTTATACCATAGCCACTATTGTCCAGGCATGTTTTCATAGCGCTTGGAACATTAGATAATGCAAATTCATAAATTTTACGGCCGTGCATTTTTATGAACCGTGTGTCATCTTCCAAAGACTTGTTATTGGAGCATCCAAAGAATAAATGATAGACCTCATCATGTGTGTAAGATGCAGATTCATGAGATAAAACACCTCCATCTTCTTTGTCTAAAAGTTCGATAACAGTTGCTCCTGCACCATCGGAATAAATCATTGAATCTCTATCGTGTGGATCAATAACTCTAGATAAAGTCTCGGCTCCTATCACTAAGCATTTTTTGGCCATTCCAGCTTTCATGTAGGCTTGCGCTTGAATCACTCCTTCAACCCATCCAGGACATCCAAATAGTATATCATAGGCAACACATTTAGGGTTTTTTATTTTTAAAATATTTTTTACTCTAGCGGCTAAACAAGGTAATATATCACTTTGAATAGAACCTGATTTCACATCTCCAAAATTGTGAGCAAGAATGATATAGTCTAACGTTTCACGATCAATGTGGGCGTCTTTAATAGCTTTTTCTGCAGCAAGGGCGCCAAGATCTGAGGCTGTTAATTGTTTATCTGCATAACGGCGTTCTGAAATACCGGTGATCGCTCTAAATTTATCTACGATTATCTCATTTGAGGAAGGGATTTTAGATCCATCTATGTTTAAAAAAGAGTGCTGTTGAAAAGCTTCGTTTTTCTGAACTATTTTTGGAATATAACTCCCTGTTCCTGTAATTTTAATATTCATAGTTTATTGTTTTTAAGCGTCTGAATAGGCTTCAATTGGAGCACATGTGCATATTAAATTTCGATCGCCGTAGGCATCATCTACTCGACGAACCGACGGCCAAAACTTATTGTTTTTCACATAGTCTAATGGAAATGCTGCTGTCGCTCTGCTGTATGGGTAATCCCAGTTGTCGTTGGTGAGCATTTCTTGTGTATGAGGTGCGTTTTTTAATGGGTTGTTGGGTGTTTCTTTAGAAGCTGCATCTATTTCTTTTCTGATTGCAATCATCGCATCACAAAAGCGGTCCATCTCAGCCTTTCCTTCACTTTCTGTAGGTTCAATCATCATTGTACCAGCCACGGGAAATGAAACGGTTGGTGCATGAAATCCAAAGTCCATAAGACGTTTGGCAATATCAACTACTTCAATACCATTAGATTTAAAGTCACGGCAATCAATAATCATTTCATGTGCTGCTCGGCCTTGTTCACCAGAATATAAAGTGTCATAGTGTCCTTCAAGACGTTCTTTAATGTAGTTGGCATTTAGAATGGCAATTTCTGTAGATTCTGTCAACCCTTTGTCTCCTAGCATTTTAATATAGCCATAAGAAATCAAACAAGCTAGAGCCGAACCAAAGGGTGCTCCGGAAATAGAATGAATGGCATTTGTTCCGCCAGTTTCAATGAGAGGATTACTTGGTAAAAAAGGCGTTAGTTGTTTAGCAACACATATTGGGCCAACTCCAGGACCACCACCACCATGAGGAATTGCAAATGTTTTGTGGAGGTTCAAGTGACATACATCAGCCCCAATATTTCCAGGGTTTGTTAACCCTACCTGTGCATTCATGTTGGCTCCGTCCATATAAACTTGCCCACCGTTATCATGAATAATTTGAGTAATTTCTTTTATAGCAGATTCATAAACTCCATGAGTAGAGGGGTAGGTCACCATTAATGCCGCTAGATTGTCTTTGTGTAAGTGGGCTTTTTCTCTTAAATCATCAACATCGATATTTCCATTTTCAGATGATTTTGTCACGACTACTTTCATCCCTGCCATGACGGCACTCGCAGGATTGGTCCCGTGTGCCGATGAAGGTATGATGCATATTTTTCTGTGTTGATCTCCTCTAGACTCATGATAAGCCCTGATTACCATAAGTCCAGCAAATTCACCTTGAGCCCCTGAGTTTGGCTGTAAAGAGGTTCCTGCAAAACCGGTAATTTCTGTCAACTGAGCTTCTAGTTTTGTTAGTACCGTTCGATATCCTTCTACTTGGTTTAGTGGGGCGAATGGATGAATATTTCCCCAGTTTGGCCAACTAAGTGGTAGCATTTCTGCAGCTGCATTTAGCTTCATAGTACAAGACCCTAATGAAATCATGGAAAAGTTTAGGGCCAGGTCTTTACGTTCTAATCGCTTTATATAGCGCATCAGTTCTGTTTCGGAATGATGGGAGTTGAAAATTACGTTAGTCAAAAAGTTAGAATTCCGTTTACTAGACTCTGGAATTCTGTTGTGTTGACTCAGAGAATTAACTTCAGTTATTTTTTTATTATACGCTTCAGAAAAAATAGAAGTTATAAGGTTGAGGTCAGAAAGTGAGGTTGTTTCATTTATTGAAATAGAAACGATAGTTGCACTTTGGTAATAAAAGTTAACTTCTTTTTGTTCTGCTATAGTTTTTAGTGTTTCAGTGTCTGAAACAATCACTTGAAGCGTGTCAAAAAATTTATTATGTACGAGCTCAAATCCTAAGGACTCTAAGCAATCTGCTAGTAAAGCAGTTGCATTATGTACTTTATTGGCAATATACTTAAGGCCTTTAGGGCCATGATAAACGGCGTACATCCCTGCCATTACTGCAAGTAGTACTTGGGCAGTACAAATATTAGATGTAGCACGGTCTCTTTTTATGTGTTGTTCACGAGTTTGAAGCGCCATTCGCAATGCACGATTTCCGTCCAAGTCTTTTGTAACTCCAATAATCCTTCCCGGAATATATCTTTTATAACTTTCTTTGGTAGCAAAGTAGGCTGCATGAGGTCCGCCATAACCCATTGGAATTCCAAAGCGTTGAGTCGTTCCTACAACAACGTCAGCGCCAAATTTACCAGGGGCTTCTAAGGTTACTAGGCTAAGAATATCTGCAGCTACTGCGACCTTTATTTCATTTTGATTCGCCTTTGAAATAAATCCTTCTAGATCCATAATAAACCCTGATTTGCCAGGGTATTGTACGAGTGCACCGAAAAAATCAGAAGAAAAATTAAATTCTTCAATAGACCCAATGACTAATTCAATTCCAATAGGGATTGCTCGTGTTTTTAAAACCGATATGGTCTGAGGCAAGACTTCATCTGAAATAAAGAATTTCACGACACCTGATTTTGTTTGTAACTTAGGACGGACGGCATACAGCAAAGCCATGGCTTCAGCAGCGGCAGTACTTTCATCTAAAAGGGAGGCATTAGCAAGCTCCATTCCAGTTAAGTCCGTAATCATTGTTTGGTAATTGAGCAAGGCCTCTAGTCGGCCTTGGGCAATCTCCGCTTGGTAAGGAGTATAGGCAGTGTACCATCCTGGGTTTTCTAAAATATTACGTTGAATAACAGCTGGAAGATTAGAGGGGTGGTATCCCATTCCAATAAACGTCTTGAAGACTTTATTTTTAGATGCTAAATCGTAAATATGTTCAAGGTACTCCTGCTCACTTAAAGGGGCTTCAAGTTTTAAAGCAGATTGCAATCGGATATTCTTAGGGACCGTTTGATCAATTAATTCATCGATTGAATTGACACCAACTGCTTCTAGCATTTGTTTGCGTTGTTCCTCTCTAGGTCCAATATGTCTTAGGGCAAATAGATCTGTTTTCATTGTAGGATAATCATGTTTGTGTAGCAAAATTAAGGAATTAAACAAGGATTTAATTCATAGCAATTGAAAGTTATCAAACAATTATTGGGGTTATTAACAGTTTTCCTATTTTTGCAGTGTGACTTTTTTGAAACGCTTACTTGATTTTTATATAAATAGCAGTATCCATGTGGCTTTGGCTGTACTTTCATTTTGTTTTCTGACTTCATTTGAGCTGGATTTAAAGCTGTCTGTGTATTTTTATGTGTCGGTGTTTTGCGCCTCTGTTTTTGGATATAACTTTGTTAAGTATTTTGGTTTAGCTAAGTTTTATTACCGCTCACTTACCACAAAGTTAAAATACATCCAACTAGTATCTTTACTCAGCGCTACTGGTCTTTTGTATGCTTTTTTAACGCTACAAACCTCAAGTCAGATGCTTTTGGGTTTTTTAGGGTTAATAACTTTTTTGTATGCTATTCCTTTAGGGATTAAAACCCCTACAAACTTAAGGTCTATTGGGGGTGTTAAGATTTATATTATTGCAATTGTTTGGGCGGGAACCTCTGTTATTTTACCGCTTTTAGAATCTCAAAGCGTATTGGTTTTGGATCATTTATTGATTGCAATACAGCGCATCTTTGTGCTTGTTGTTTTGATGCTACCCTTTGAAATTCGTGACTTAGAACAGGATGAAGCTTACCTTTCTACCATTCCACAAAAAATTGGAATCACCAACACTAAATTAATTGGCTGTGCACTGCTGTCAGACAGTCTTATTTTAGAGTTTTTAAAACAAGAAACAAACATAGAATCTACCCTAGTGTTGGTTTTTACCATAACTATTTTAGCCGTTTTATTAATTAAGAGTACGAGCCTTAGAAGTCGTTATTACACGTCTTTTTTGGTAGAGTCAGTTCCTATAATAGCGTTGATTTTAACACTTTTCTTAAATTAATTAATCAGGCCGGAGCGTCTTAGTAAGGCGTTTGCTTTTGGTTTTTGTCCGCGAAACTTAATATATAGTTCTAAGGGGTCTTCTGTGCCTCCTTTACTTAATATATACTCTTTGAAGTCATTCGCAATTTTTGGATCAAAAAGATTGTTTTCTTTAAAGTATTCAAAGGCATCAGCATCTAAAACTTCGGCCCATTTATAACTATAATACCCTGATGAGTACCCTCCTTGGAAAATGTGCGAGAAGGCTGTAGACATGCAGTTTTGCTCAACGTCTGGAAAAAGCTCTGTTTGTTTAAAGACTGCTTTTTCATGCTGTTTGACATTTGTTATTGTGCTTGGGTCAGTTCCATGCCAAGACATGTCTAGCAGTCCAAAACTTAGCTGTCTAAGGGTTTGCATGCCTTGTTGAAATGTGGAGGCAGCTTTAATTTTATCGATCAGTTCCATCGGAATATTGTCTCCAGTTTCATATTGCTTTGCAAAAAGTGCAAGGGCCTCTTTTTCATAGCACCAGTTTTCCATGATTTGACTTGGTAGTTCAACAAAATCCCACGCCACACTAGTGCCAGATAAACTAGGATAAGTTGTGTTCGCTAACATTCCGTGAAGCGCATGTCCAAATTCATGAAATAATGTAGTTACCTCGTTAAAGGTAAGTAGTGAGGGTTTTGTAGATGTTGGTTTTGTAAAATTACAGACTATGGATACGTGTGGTCTTTCCTGTGTTCCGTTTTTGATATATTGGGGTTTGAAAGAGGTCATCCAAGCGCCGTTGCGCTTGCCTTCTCTAGGAAAGAAATCAGCATAAAAAATAGATACAAGATTTTGCTTCAAATCAATAACCTTATAGGTCATTACCTCCTTGTGATAGACATCGATATTTTGTGTTTTTATAAAGTTTAAGCCAAATAGTTTATGAGCCACTTTAAAAGCACCTTCAATAACGTTTTCTAATTTAAAATATGGTTTTAGCTGTTCGTCATCAAAGTTAAAACGGTCTTGTTTTAATTTCTCTGAGTAATAGGCACTGTCCCATTTTTCCAAGCCATCGATACCATCTATTTTTTTTGCAAATGCCTCCAGTTCTTGAAATTCTTTTTTAGCCGCAGGCAGCGCTTTTTCTAAAAGGTCTTCCAGAAAGTTACGAACGTTCCCGGGCGTTTTGGCCATGCGTTCTTCCAATACAAAATGAGCATGCGTCTTGTAGCCTAAAAGCTGTGCTCTTTTAAAACGTAACTGGCTTATTTTCAATACAATTTCTTGATTATCTAACGCATCGTTTTGAAATCCTTTTCTTCCAAAAGCCAGTGCGAGTTCTTTTCGTAAAGGTCTATTTTTTGCATACGTCATAAAAGGGACGTAGCTTGGGTAGTCGAGTGTTATTAACCATCCTTTTTTTCCTTTTTCATCGGCGGTTTGTTTGGCAGCTTCAATAGCGCCTTCTGGTAAACCATCAAGGTCGGATAGATCCGTTATAATAAGCTCATAGCGATTAGTTTCGGCCAAAATATTTTCCCCAAAGCTAAGTTTGAGTTTACTTTGTTCTTTATCTATCGCTCTAAGGGTTTCTTTTTGCTCTTTGTTGAGGTTGGCTCCATTTCTAGAAAACCCTTTATATTTTTTATCTAAAAGTGTTTTTTGCTCTTTAGATAATGAAAGCGAGTTTCTGTAATTATAAATTAATTTAACACGTTCAAAAAGAGTTGCATTTAAAGCGACATCGTTAGAAAACTCTGTTAATAGGGGAGAGACTTCTTGTGCTATTTCTTGAATGCTTTCGTTGGTCTCGGCGGCATTTAAATTAAAGAAAATACTGGATATTCTGTCCAGTTGTTCCCCCGCAAAGTCCAGGGCTTCAATGGTGTTTTTAAATGAGGGAGTGTCTTTGGAGTCTGCTATTAGACCAATTTCAATTTTAGCATTTTTAATCGCTCTTACAAATGCGGGTAAAAAATGTTCAGTTTTAATTTTTATAAATGGTGCCGTATTGTAAGGAGTTTCAAAACTCTTATTTAGTAAATTCATGTAGATTATTTTTGTGTAGGAGATGGGTGGATTAAGATTTTATTTTTTTAGAAGCTTCTAGGACCTTGTCTTTCAATCCTTCCTTGTAGACTAAAACCTTATCCATTACGCATTTATCAGACGCTCCAATAATTTGAGCCGCTAGAATTCCAGCATTTTTGGCGCCATTTAAAGCGACTGTCGCTACAGGCACTCCGCCTGGCATTTGTAATATGGAAAGGATAGAGTCCCATCCATCAATAGAGTTGCTTGATTTTACGGGAACCCCAATAACGGGTAATGGGCTTAATGAGGCAATCATCCCAGGCAAATGAGCTGCGCCGCCAGCGCCCGCTATAATTACTTTCAGTCCGCGCTCATGTGCTTTAGATCCATACTCGAACAACTTTTCAGGAGTTCGGTGTGCGGATACAATGTCGACTTCAATTTGAATATCAAATCCTTCTAGAATTGAAATTGCTTCTTTCATGACAGGCATATCGCTGTCGCTTCCCATAATAATTCCTACTTGTGCCATATTATTTACTTATTACTTTGATTGACTTTTTTACTTCTTCCGCAATTATGCGGGCGGTGTCAATATTGGAATGAACAATAGTAACATGTCCCATTTTCCTAAACGGTCGCGTTTCTTTTTTTCCATAAATATGAGGCGTTACGCCGTCCATTTCCATCAGTTTTTCAATATTTTCATATACGACTTCTCCCTGTTGACCTTCCGACCCTACCAGGTTAACCATCACGCCACTTAACTTATTCTTAGTGCTTCCTAAGGGCATTCCGAGTATGGCTCTTAGGTGCTGCTCAAATTGAGATGTATAACTAGCTTCAATCGTTTGGTGGCCTGAGTTGTGAGGTCTTGGAGCGACTTCGTTTATTAATATTTCATCATCTTGAGTCAAAAACAGCTCGACAGCCAACAGGCCAACGTGCTCAAATGCTTCAGATGCTTTAAGAGCAACTTGTTCTGCCTTTTTTGAAATTTCCTCAGAAATTCTAGCAGGGCATAGTACATACTCAACTTGATTAGCTTCGGGGTGAAATTCCATTTCTACGACCGGATACGCTTTTATGTCTCCTTGTATATTTCTAGCCACAATTACGGCAAGTTCACTTTTAAATGGCACGAGCTCCTCGGCGATACATTCTACATTTGGTAAATTCTTAAGGTCTTCAATGGAACGAACAACCTTGACTCCATTTCCATCATATCCAAACTGAGCACTTTTCCACACAAAAGGAAACCCTATGCTACTGTGTTCAATAGCGGTATAAATTTCTTCAGTGTATGCAAAGCGTTGAAAACGGGCTGTTGGTAAATTATGGTCTATATAAAACAATTTTTGTGTTGCTTTATTTTGAATTTTTTCAAGTGTTTTTGAAGAAGGATAGACGTTAACACCTTCCTTTTCAAGCGCTTTAAGCGCCTCGATATTGACGTTTTCTATTTCGAAGGTTAGGGTATCTACCTTTTTGCCGAAATTATAAACGGTTTCATAATCCATTAAATCCCCTTCAAAAAACTCATTACAAGCCAGTTTGCTTGGTGCTTGCGCACTAGGGTCTATCACACAGGTATGGATGTCAAATTTACGGGTTGTGTAAAGTAACATTTTCCCGAGTTGACCACCACCCAAAATACCAAGTTTGAAGTTTGATGAAAAATACTTCATTATAAGATTTTCTTGAACGATTTTTAATAATACATTACAAAAATACACTTAAAATTGAAATCGACCACTAAAATCGCCTATCAAATCCAATCAAAACCTTTACAATTGATTATCTTTGCCCCTTGGTTTTGATGACAATCAAAATCAACATTCCGAAGAAAACAATAAAAGTTAAATAAAAATGAAAAATCTAGTGTTATTTGGCCCTCCAGGAGCCGGTAAAGGAACCCAAGCTACTTTTTTAAAAGACACATACAATTTAATACATATATCTACTGGAGATGTGTTTCGCTTTAACATCAAGAACGAGACTGATCTAGGAGTTTTGGCTAAATCTTTTATGGATAAAGGCGAATTAGTTCCAGATCAAGTGACTATAGATATGCTGAGTGCAGAAGTGGCTAAAAACCTAGATTCTAATGGCTTTATTTTTGATGGATTTCCAAGAAATACTTTGCAAGCTGATGCTTTGAGTGTATTACTTAAGGCACATCAAACGGAAGTGAGTGCTATGATTGCTCTTGAAGTTGATGATGAGGTTTTGGTACAACGACTGCTCAAGCGAGGAGAAACAAGCGGAAGGCCAGATGATGCCAACCAGGCAGTTGTTAGAAATAGAATTAAAATATATTACGGAGAAACGGCTATATTAAAGTCATATTACTCTGATTTGAATAAGTATTATGGTGTGGATGGCGTAGGGTCTGTAGAAGACATAACGGTCCGATTAAATACAGTTATTAACACGCTGTAAAATAAATAACATTACATGACTGAAGGTAATTTTGTAGATTATATAAAAATGTTTGCTTGTTCCGGTAGCGGAGGAAAGGGATCTGTACACCTTCATCGTGAAAAATTCATTACTAAAGGGGGCCCTGACGGAGGCGATGGTGGTCGTGGAGGTCATGTAATAGTAAGAGGCTGTGACCACCAGTGGACATTACACCACTTAAAATTTAAACGTCACTTTAGAGCGGGTCACGGTGGACACGGAAGCAAGAGTCGTAGTACTGGAGCAGATGGTGTCGATGTGTATGTTGATGTCCCTTTGGGATCCGTTATAAGAGATACAGACACGAACGAAATTCTTTTTGAAATCACAGAAAACAATGAAGAACTTATTCTTTGTGAAGGGGGTAAAGGCGGCTTAGGGAACTGGCATTTTAGGTCTTCAACAAACCAAACACCTCGTTACGCTCAGCCGGGTTTGCCAATGGAAGAGAAGTATGTGACTATAGAGCTTAAAGTACTAGCAGATGTAGGCTTAGTAGGGTTTCCAAACGCAGGAAAATCTACACTTTTATCGGTTGTGACCGCTGCAAAACCTAAAATTGCTGACTATGAATTTACAACTCTAAAGCCAAACTTAGGGATTGTAGAATATAGAGACTATCAATCATTTGTAATGGCCGATATCCCTGGAATTATTGAAGGAGCTGCTGAAGGCAAAGGACTAGGTCATTATTTCTTACGCCACATCGAACGAAATTCAATACTTCTGTTTTTAATACCTGCTGATGCAGACAACATCAAAAAACAATATGATATTTTATTAGATGAGTTAAGACGCTACAACCCAGAAATGCTAGATAAAGACCGTTTGATTGCTGTTTCTAAAAGTGATATGCTTGATGAGGAGTTAAAGGCAGAGATGACAACGTTACTAGATGGAGAGTTGCCTGTAGACTACGTGTTTATTTCTTCCGTAGCGCAAACAGGACTGGTTCAACTTAAAGACAGTTTATGGGCTATGTTAAACCCTTAAAAAAGTTAAGTATATGAAGTGTTTTTACTCACTTTATTGGTTACTGCTTTTTTAGTGAGTTAAAATCACCCCTTAATTAGTTACAATTAATTTTATACTAAAGCCGTAAGTAAATTTAAGGCCATTTTGTATCTTTACTTCTCATAAAATTTTAATATGAATGTACATTTTATAGCCATTGGAGGTGCAGCAATGCATAATCTAGCTTTAGCGCTTCACAATAAAGGAATGAAAGTCACTGGTAGTGACGACGTTATTTTTGAGCCTTCAAAATCTCGATTAAATGCTTCAGGACTTTTGCCAGCTAGCTTTGGTTGGTATCCTGAAAAAATCACTAATCAACTAGATGCAGTTGTCCTTGGCATGCATGCTAAGGAGGACAATCTAGAACTCTTAAAAGCACAAGATCTTGGACTAAAAATATATTCATATCCAGAATTTCTGTATGAACAATCCAAGCATAAAACACGTGTTGTTATTGGTGGAAGTCATGGAAAAACCACTATCACAGCAATGATATTACACGTTCTGAATTACCATGATATAGAGGTTGACTATATGGTAGGGGCTCAGCTGGATGGTTTTGATGTCATGGTTAAACTTACGGACGAGGCAGACTTTATAGTTTTAGAAGGGGATGAGTATTTAAGCTCTCCAATAGATCGGCGTCCAAAATTTCATTTGTACCAACCTAATATTGCGCTTTTAAGTGGAATTGCTTGGGATCATATAAATGTATTTCCAACGTTTCAAAATTACCTAGAACAGTTTCAGATTTTTGTAGATAGTATCACAGTGGGAGGGAGTATTTCTTACAACACAGAGGATGAAAATGTTAAAAAGATGGTGGAAGAAAGTGATAATCAAATTCGTAAATTTCCGTACCAGACTCCGGAACATTCAATAGAATCAGGGGTTACATATTTAGACACCGAAGAAGGACCCTTGCCTCTTGAAGTATTTGGAGCTCACAACTTAAACAACCTTGCTGGCTCTAAATGGATTTGCCAGCAAATGGGCGTTGACGAAGCAGATTTTTTTGAAGCTATTTCAAGCTTTACAGGAGCTAGTAAACGCCTGGAGAAATTAGCATCAAACTCAAATTGTGTTGTATATAAGGATTTCGCCCATTCGCCAAGCAAAGTCAAAGCAACTACTGAGGCGGTTAAAGCACAATACCCAGCACGTCCACTCGTGGCTTGTTTAGAACTGCATACTTATAGTAGCTTAAATGCTGAATTTCTTAAGCAATACAAAGGCGCTCTTGATGCTGCCGATCAAGCGGTTGTTTTTTATTCGCCACACTCTGTTGAAATTAAGAAATTAGAAACAGTTACTAAAGATCAAATTGAGTTGGCTTTTAACCGTGATGATTTACTTATTTACACAAACCCAGAAGATTTTAAACACTATATAAAGTCTTTAGAGTATTCCGATAAAACGGTTGTTTTGATGAGTTCAGGAAGTTATGGGGGATTAAACCTCGATACAATTAAAGAATTAGTTTCTAACTCAAGTTAATGTAGATATATTAATATTAACCCCTTAAATTTATGATAATGTCCCCCAAATCATTCTCCATAAAAAAGTGGTCTCAAGATGACCAGCCGCGCGAAAAACTAAGAGATAAAGGCGCTCGCCTTTTAAGCAATGCAGAGTTATTAGCCATTTTAATTGGCTCTGGAAATCGTCAAGAAAGTGCCGTAGGTTTATCCAAAAGAATTTTATTAAGTGTTGAAAACAACCTACAAAACTTAAGTAAGGTTTCGTTGGCACATCTGATGACCTTTAAAGGGATAGGGGAGGCCAAAGCTATCAAGATAGAAGCAGCAATGGAACTAAGTCGCAGAAGCCATGAAGGGGCTCACAAAGTATATGATAAAATCAATGACAGTGCTTCGGTATTTGCTATTATGCACCCTATTTTAGGACATCTTAAACACGAAGAGTTTTGGGTTCTTTATTTAAATAATTCAAATAAGGTATTGGCTAAAACGCAACTCAGTAAAGGAGGTATGACAGGAACAATAGTCGATGTTCGTCTGGTGTTGAAACAAGCTCTAGAGCAGTCGGCAACTTGTTTAGTTTTGGCACACAATCATCCCTCTGGTTCTCTTGTTCCAAGTGCATCGGACAAACAAATAACTCAGAAATTAAAACTCGCCGCACAAAGTTTTGATATTAAAGTTCTAGATCATTTAATTGTCGCAGAAAAGGCCTATTTTAGTTTTGCCGATGAAAGTGTATTATAATGCTATTAGTATATACCTCTAAAATAACTCCAAGACTCAAATTTGTTTTTAAACAAATCTGCAGTCGTATTCTTAAGGTTCCTGTTTCTTTCACTAGCGTAATTGAAGCGTTTATTGCACACGATAGTCTTAAAATGTCTTACGGTCCACAACCGCTTGGCAGTGAGTTTTTTGTAAAAAGTAATGGCCTTTTATTGGAGCAAGGATTGTCAGATTTAGAGATAAATGTACAGGATTGGGAGGATACAAAATGCTTTTTTAGTTGTGGAGAAAAGAGTCAGATTCCTTTCGATATTTTTTCAGCCTCTTTTTATTTATTGAGTCGTTATGAAGAGTACTTGCCACACGTTAAAGACTCCTATGGTCGTTTTACTAAGGAAGAAAGTATAGCCTTTAAGCATCAATTTTTACACCAACCCGTCATTGATATCTGGGCCTATAAATTTAAAGAGGCTTTAAAAAGTAATTTTCCTAACTACGAATTTGAATCTCGTAAATTTAGTTTAAATCCAGTGATTGATGTGCCAGTTGCCTATTACTTTAAAAATAAAGGGCTGTTAAGAACCGTAGGAGAAACTTTTTCTGATTTGATTTCTTTTAGGTTTAAATTTATTTACGATCGATTTTCGGTTTTATTTGGATTCAAAAAAGATCCTTATGATAATTTTAAATGGATAATTAACCGACAGAAAGCAAGCAAAACAAAGTTTAATGTATTTTTCTTGATTGGTGATTTTAATACTTATGATAAGAATAACAACATTAATAAAAAACAGTTCGTGTCTTTAATTAAGTCGATTGCAGACTATTGTAATGTTGGAATTAAAGCCTCTTATAGGGCTCTGGATTCTATGGCTATTTTAAAGTCTGAGAAACGTTTAATGGATGGCGTTGTTAATACAGTCACAAACTCAGCACGTTCTTCGTTTTCTAAAGTGAATTTACCAACGACCTACAGAAACTATATAGATTTAGAAATCTATTCAGACTTTACGATGGGTTACGCAGACACCATAGGTTTTAGGGCAGGTACATGTACCCCCTTTTTATTTTATGATTTAGATTATGAAATTCAAACTCCCTTAAAGATTTATCCCTATCAAATAATGGATTTCGCCTTGCTTAAACATGTTTCTTTTCTTGATAAAAAAGAAACTCTGTTAAAGGCGATATCAGAAGTAAAAAAAGTAAATGGATCATTTACCTTTATATTTCATAATTATGCTTTCAGTTCAATTCCAAGATGGGTAGATTTCAAATCATTATTTAATATTATTTTAGACACTTCCAATGACATTTAATAATAAAAAACATATTTTTTTTGATTTAGATCATACACTCTGGGATTTTGACAAAAACTCTGCTCTGACCTTTGAGAAAATATTTGAGTTGAATAAGTTAGCTGTCAATTTAAATGATTTCTTAGAGGTTTATGTCCCCATAAACTTTAAGTATTGGAAGTTGTATAGAGAAGAAAAAGTAGATAAAAAGACCTTAAAATTTTCTCGACTCAATGATGCTTTTAAGGCTATGGAAATAGACATTTCATCACGTATGGTTCACAAGCTTTCGGATGACTATATTACACACCTCTGTACGTTTAATCACTTATTTGCTGGAGCCATAGACCTTTTAGATTATTTAACTCACAAGTACCAGCTTCACATCATAACCAACGGGTTTAAAGAGGCGCAGCAGGCAAAACTTAATCAATCGAATATTGATCACTACTTTTTGACAGTCACTAACTCAGAAATGGTAGGAGTTAAGAAACCAAATCCAAAAATATTCCATCACGCGCTTCACATGGCCAATGCAACCATTGTAAATAGCATAATGATCGGGGATAATTTAGAAGCCGATATACTTGGAGCTCTAAATATTGGAATGGATGCCATTTGTTTTAATTATCACAACGAAGTGCTTGGTGCTGATATTATTGGAATTGATCATTTATTAGAAATAAAAAATTATTTATAAATTAAAACACACCACTTATGAAGTCTTTAAGTCCATTTCTTTTTTGCTTGTTTTTTACAGCTAGTTTGTTAAGTTTTTCCCAAACATCTATTAACGATTTCAAATACGTTTCTGTTCCTGAAAGTTATAGTTTTCTTAAGCTAAAAGATCAATATCAGTTAAACTCTCTAACTATCTTTTTATTTGAAAAAAATAATTTTAAGGTGCTAAACTCTTTTCAAAATTACCCTTCTGATTTATCCCAAAACAGCTGTTTGCTTTTAAAATCTGACGTTATTAGTATAAAGGGGTTTTTAAAAACAAAGCTTCAATTAGTGCTTACTGATTGCAAAGATAATATTGTGTTTTCTTCAGAGATTGGTAAGTCTAAACTAAAGGATTTTAAAAAAGCGTTTCATCAAGCATTAAGAAATGTTTTTATGTCTGTTGGGGATTTAAACTACTCCTATAGTGGAGCCATTCCTTATAGCACTAAAAGCTCGGTAGCTAATGTAGCTGCTGAAATAAAAGAAAATCAAGTCCTTGGTTCAACGGTTCCTATTGCTCCTGAAGCATCCACAACTTCAATGTCTGAACTTGATCTTAAGGCTGTAGCTGTAGTTGTTCCTCCTACTCCGCCTATTATTGTACCTCAAATATCTAGTATTGAAAATACAGCAGTTTCGGTACTTATAGTTAAACCAACTAATTCTGGTTATGACTTTGTTGATGGCATCACTAAAAAAGTGATGTATTCAGCACAGGCAACTTTGTTCGAAAATGTTTATATTATTGAAGGGCAGTCTGGAATAATGTACAAAAGAGGGTCTGCATGGGTTCACGAATATTACGAACAAAATAAAACTATTATTGAGGCGCTTAACATACGTCCTTAATACCCGTATTTATCTTTCCACCGTTGTTTTAGAAATGCCTGTTGCGATTGTTCACGAGCATTATTTCCTGGTTTATATATTGTTTTGTTCTCCAATCCTTTTGGCATGAACTCTTGCGCTACAAAATTTAAATCATAGTTGTGCGCATATTTATAATCCTCTCCATAGCCAAGGTCTTTCATTAACTTTGTAGGTGCATTTCTAATGTCTAGTGGCACCGATAGATTTCCGGTTTTTTTTACTAGGTCAATAGCGGTATTAATCGCTTGATATGCAGCATTACTTTTTGGAGAACAAGCCAAATAAGTGGCACATTGACTTAATACAATTCGCGCTTCTGGCATTCCTATAGCAGCGACGGATTGAAAGGTGCTTGAAGCTAACACTAAGGCCGTTGGATTGGCATTCCCAATATCTTCACTAGCGAGTATAAGTAATCGACGCGCAATGAACTTTACATCTTCTCCGCCCTCTAGCATCCGTGCTAACCAATATAGGGTTCCGTTAGGATCGCTTCCCCTTATAGATTTTATAAATGCCGATATAATATCATAATGTTGGTCGCCTGTTTTGTCATACAAGACGGTACTATTTTGAATCTTGCTAAGAACTAATTCATTAGTAACTGTGACTGTTTCTCCCGATTCAGAATTAATAATCAGTTCAAAAATATTAAGTAATTTTCGTGCTTCTCCTCCAGACAATCGTAATAAAGCTTCTGTTTCTTGAAGTGTTATTTTCTTTTTAGTGAGTTGTTCATCTGTGGTGATCGCGCGTGTTAACAGAGATTCCAAGTCTTGTGTATTAAACGGATTTAAAGTATATACCTGGCAACGAGAGAGTAGGGCAGAGATCACTTCAAAACTTGGATTTTCTGTTGTAGCCCCTATAAGAGTTACCCATCCTTTTTCAACTGCTTGCAGTAGTGAGTCTTGCTGAGATTTGCTGAAACGATGAATTTCGTCAATAAACAAAATAGGATTTTTTGTGGTAAATAATCCTCCGCCTTGCTTTGCTTTTTCAATTACCTCTCTAACGTCTTTTACTCCTGAACTAATAGCGCTTAATGTATAAAAAGGACGTTCCGATTCTTGCGCTATAATAGTAGCAAGTGTTGTTTTTCCAATGCCCGGAGGTCCCCAAAATATCATTGATGGAATCAGGCCTTGTTTTAAAGCTTGTGTTAATGCCCCTTGAGGTCCAATCAGATGTGATTGACTTATATAGTCAGTTAATTTTTTCGGACGTAAGCGTTCTGCTAAAGGTGCATTCATACTGCAAAATTAAAGTTTTTTTTTATATTAAGATGACAATCTAACATATTGCCTTTTTTTGGCGGGTTATTTGCTAGTGTTTAGTAAATTTATGCAAATGAACTCTAGCGATCCATTCAAATTCTCATTCACTGTTATTGTATACCCACTAAGTTTTGTATTACTTATTTGGTTGGTCTATTGGTTTGAATTACGATTTGGTTTTCGATTTAATGATATGGGTATTTATCCCAGAACTTTCTCTGGACTTAGGGGGATTATTTTCAGTCCCTTTATTCACGGCAGTCTGGAACATTTGTACCATAATTCCATGCCGTTATTAATTTTATCTGCCGCTCTTTTTTATTTTTATAGAGCCTTGGCGTGGCGTATTTTAGTTACGGGCATTTTGTTTTCGGGGTTTTTAACATGGTTAATTGGTAGTTCTGCTTTTCATATTGGAGCTAGCGGGCTTATTTATGTCTTGATGAGTTTTATGCTTTTTAAAGGAATCATTTCCAAGAACCATCATCTAACAGCGCTATCTCTCTTGGTTGTGTTTTTGTATGGAAGTATGTTATGGTATGTGTTTCCTGTAAAGGAAAACATGTCTTGGGAAGGCCATTTGTCTGGGCTTCTAGTGGGGTTTATATTTGCTATTGTTTTTAGAACTTCTGTAGCCAAGCCTGTTCGTTATGTTTGGGAAGATGATCACTATGACGATTCAGAAGATTCTTTCCTTCAACAATTTGATGCAGATGGTAATTTTGTAGAAACGCCTAAGGAGGAATTGCACACTACAGACTCAACGGTAGAAGTGCAGTATAGCTTTAAACATAAAGACGTTTAAAGGCGTTGTCTGACGACTTCATACAAAAAAGCACCACAAGCAACCGAAACATTCAAAGAGGCAATGCTACCGTACATAGGAAGCTTAGCTTTGTCGTCTACCAGTTTTAAAATAGAAGGGTTTATTCCTCTATCTTCAGACCCCATAATAAGTGCACATCCTTGTTTAAAATCAATATCATAAATAGTATTTTCGGTTTTCTCGGTTGCTGCCACCACTTTTATATCTGAGGCTTGTAAATAAAACATGGCATCTTTGATATGATCTACTTTACAGATGGGGATATTAAATACCGCACCTGCACTCGTTTTAACGGTATCTCCATTTATAGGAGCTCCGCCACTTTTTTGAATTATGATTCCATCTACGCCAGTACATTCGGCAGTTCTGATAATGGCTCCAAAATTACGGACATCACTAAGTTGATCGAGGAGAAGAAACAAAGGATTTTCTTTGGTTTCTTTAACAGCAGATATTAATTCTTCTAAGTCATAAAATGCAATTGGCGACATATTGGCCACAGCACCTTGATGGTTGTGTTGTGTTAAGCGGTTTAGCTTTTCAACAGGCACATAGGTGAAATTAATATTTTGTTTGCGCAGTAATTTCTCTAATTCAGTAAATAATTCGCCGCTTAGTCCTTTTTGTAAAAAGACTTTATCAATCGTGTTTTCCGCTTCAATGGCTTCAATAATTGCTCGAAGGCCGTATATTTTGGTTTCTTTCTCCATGCCGCAAAAATACACATTACAGATCAATTTTAAAGTAATAAACCAAAAAAGCGGATTTATTAAATAAACCCGCTTTTAAATCAAATTATTTTAAAAAGATACGCTACTGTAGCACCACTTTTTTATGTGATTTTTGTTTGCCCTGACTTAAATTAAGAAAATAAACCCCTTTCGAATAGCTCGAGGTGTTTATTTCTCCTTTAATATTTGCGGCTCCTCCCATAATATTTTGAGAATACACGATTCTACCTTGCAAGTCAATAAGTTGAACTAAACAAGTTTGTTCTGTGTTAGAAGCAAACTGATAATTAACAGTTTCTTTAGCTGGGTTTGGCCAGATTCGTAAGCTGTTCAAATTAGTATCATTCACACCAAAGGTCGATGTGTTTACCCCTGTAATAATTAAAGAAAAATTTTGAGAGCTCCCTTCTAAAGATCCCTTGTGGTTTACTACAATATTGTAGGTTCCTGAAGTATCAGACACTTCAACTTTTTCAATATTATCTACAATATTATCCCCCTTTGTCGCTGGTTCTGTAGGGGTTTCTGGATTTAATTTCCATGGAAAATATGTTGAAGTACTGTTAGACACTCTAAGATCTAAGTCATTCACCAAAACGGGTTCGCGGTAATCCCTCATATTTTCTGCTGAAGAATTGTACACTTCACCCATTGGATCAGACCAAGATATAGTTGCTATGAGATCCTCTCCATCAAGAGCTTCTAAATTTAGTTCATAACTCTCGCCTTCATTTAGTGTGCCTTCGTAAATTAATGAAGTCACTCCGTTGTTCATAATACATGTAGCAGCCCCTTCAGCATTAACTAAGCCCCAGCCATATTTATAATCAGGTCCATCAGCACCAAAGAAGTTAGTGTCACATTCATCAGCGGTGTGTGCAAGAAGACCTTTAATTGATGCAGATTTTAAATAAGAGCTGTTGATATTGTAGTTGTGTTCTTGTAATAATAAAACCACCCCAGTAATTCCTGGTGCAGCCATTGAGGTCCCCGACTTACTTGCATAATCAGAGTCTCCTGTAGATTCAGTAGAATATACATTTCTCCCCTTAGTAGCGATGTCAGGTTTTATTCGACCATCATCTGTTGGTCCATAATTACTAAAACTAGTAATTTCAACACTTTCTGGTCCGGTGTAGTTTGATACCCCCAGAACTGCTGCCACAGTAAGAGAGTTTTTAGAATTAGTTACCCCATACAAAAGATCGTAAGTCCTAGGAGCATCATTTCTGTCATTTCCTGCAGCCCATACAGGTAAATAATATTCAGATAAATTAAGAATATTATCTATCTGTCTCGCTCTTGAACTATACTTTCCATAGCCATAGCTTTCCCAATTAACTTCTCCAGTTTCTGAATTTATAGGATATGCGCCGTAGGAGTGATTAGACACCAAAAGTCCATTGGCAGCCTCATCGGCCATTTCAGAAAGATCATCTACACGGTTATATCCATTCACCGTCGCATTAATTGCAAATCCTCTAGCTTGACCGTTATTAATACCGTCACCAATTATTGTACCACTCACATGCGTTGAGTGTGATGTAAATTCATTAGAAGTTGAAAACTCACCGTTTTCAAGGTTATTGACACGACCTATAAGTGCTTCATGAGTATGCCTAATGTGGTCAAACTCCCACACACCAACTGCCATGCCCAAACCCGTAAGGTTTAGTCCAAGACTGCCCCCTTCAAACAAGTGATTTGCTCTAGCAGTAATGGTAGCTCCATAATTACTTAACATAGAGTATATAGGCTCCCCAAATTCATCCATTCCCTGCAGAACAGCTGTTTTTCCATTAATCAGTTTTATGGTTTTAGAAAATTTATTACTAGCAATTTTATAATTTTCGTGGTATTCTTTTGAGAGTATTTCAGACTTTTCTTTTAATGCTCGCTGTACATCTTCAGATACCACCAAAGAACTTCGCTTAAAGTTTTGAGAAAGCGTAATTTGTGAAATAGTAAGAAATAATAAGAGTAGTTTTGTTTTCAAATTAAGCGGTTTTAAGTTAAATAGAAAAAGGAGGTATAAATACCTCCTTTTTTAACTAAAGTGTAAAAATTAATCTTCTTTATAGAATGTAATGTGAGTTACGCCGAAAGTTCCAGCTGCAACTACTACTTCAAAGTAAATATCAATTTCTGTTGCACAACTACTCCATGTTCCAACCCCAGAGTCAACGTATGCAGGCCCATAAGTTGCACTCTCATACAGGTAATTATCTAAGTAATTAGGAAATCCAACACTATAACCATCTTCAACTAGAAACAAACTAGTTGTAGAATTTGGATCTGTATCCCATACATTAGAGATTATTAGTTCGTTGTCTTCTGTGCCAGCCGATACGTTTACATCATATATAGCATAATCTTCTTCGTCAGCTTTCATTACACCTAAGAAATTATCTCTAACAAAGGGACAAAATTGTTCTAATGTTATAGTTGCCATATTGTCAAAAGATGCTACATTAGACCCTTCTACTGAAGTTAATTCTAAAACTAGTTTTGTTCCAGTAATAACATCAAGTACATTTCCAGCGATCTCTAAATTCCCAGTATAACTATTAGCCGGAATAAGAAGATCAGTCCCAAGTGTATATGAACTTGCTGGAGCATCAGTTAATACCTCATCAATTGCAACAGTAAAGGTTCTGTCGGTTGCACTAGCTTCAGATATTAAAATCTCTAACGAGAATGTTGACCCTTGTTGTATTGTGAACGTTGATGACGGATCAGTAAAGTATGATATGCTATCTCCGTCATAAATTTCAGGAGTATTGTCCTCACAAGAGAAAATAGCTAGAACAAATAGTGGTAAAATTAATTTTAAGTATTTTTTCATAATTCTGTTTTTAAAAGTTTAATAACCTGTGTTTTGAGTCATATTTTCATTTGCAAAAAGCTCTGCTTGTGGAATTGGCATTATCCATTTGAAATCATCTGATGATAATGAACAAGCTCCAGCAGCAGCTGCACAGTCCGTTTCAGATCTTGAAATAGTTAATCCTTGACGTCTCATGTCAAAATATCTATGCCCTTCATACCCTAGCTCTAGGCGTCTTTCAATTTCAATAATATCAGTCAGTATACTCTGTACTGTTTGACCAGCATATGAAGTTGCTGTCGCAGCACCTCTAGCTGCACGTAAAGTAGTCATGTCTGCAGCAGCCATATCTAATTGTCCTGATCTAGCATAAGCCTCAGCTCTAATTAAATATAATTCACTACCTCTAAAGATCTTAATATCATTTAGTCCTGGATTTGCATCTGTTCCTAGGTATTTTCCTACGACAGGCT